>Ga0209383_1000310_pt1 | contig 36133 bp, 36 predicted proteins | sample CoawatmetaG02DNA_FD_187510 | JGI IMG/M metagenome (GOLD analysis project Ga0209383, IMG submission 187510) | Marine microbial communities from the West Antarctic Peninsula - Coastal water metaG029-DNA (SPAdes) (version 2) | ecosystem: Environmental > Aquatic > Marine > Coastal ... | reverse complement strand
AAGTATTATTCAATAATAAAGAATTATCTAAACTTTCTTCATTAATTTTAACCTCTTTAATAAAATTATCTTTGTCTTCATCGTCGTTATCTACATCTTTATTATTTTCTATTTTAATAACTTTATTATTAATTATATTATCATCTTTATCTTCTAATAGTTTTTTATTTAAAATAATTTTTTTTTCTACATCTTCTTCTACTATTCTCTTATCTACATCTACATCTACTATTCTCTCATCTACATCTACATCTACGATTCTTTTATCTACATCTACATCTACGATTCTTTTATCTACATCTACATCTACGATTCTTTTATCTACATCTACATCTACGATTCTTTTATCTACATCTACAATTCTATCATCGAGTCTTTGCTTAGAAACCCTATCACCTACATCTACTATCATATCATCTACTATCATATCATCTTCTTCATCTATTATTATATTATCTACTTCATCTAATTCTTCATCTAATTCTTCATCAGATGAATTAATTTCTGAAGTATTGCTAGAAACATCATTTTCATATTCAAGTAAATTTTGTTCTATGATTTCATGAATTGGAATAAATTCTTCTATTGTATTATTTAATGATTCTAGTATAATTTCAAAGCATTCTTTTAGATTGGATCTTTTATTATTATTATTATTATCAAATAATGTATTTTCTTTATAAAATTCTCTTGCACAATGTAATAATATAGTTTTAATAAATAAATTATTCCTTGGGATACTTACTACTAAATTAGTTATATTATTTTTATTAACTTTAACAGCTGATAAAATTTTAGTATTTGTTATTATATTAGCTCTCAATAAATTTTGAAATTTATTCTTAGATATTTTTTTATAGATATTATATGAAATTAATTTTACTTTATCATCAGAATAACTTGGAATTTCTGCAAGATATTTTTTAAAAATATTTTTATTTTGTCTTGATTTTTTATTTAGATTATAGAAAAATTCATATATAGTATTCTTAATATTATTATTTAATTGATTTATATATACTTTCTTTGCCTCTGTTAATATACTTAAATGTATCTCATTATATTTATTCATTTAATTTAAATAATAATTTTATTTAATAATAATTACGCAAAAATATTATTTATGTTATAACTATAATGTATTCTAATTTAAAATTTTGGTTAATCTTACTTTTCTCATGTTCTATATTATTATTATTAATTTCAAGAAAACATACATTTAAAGTTGATAATTAATTTTATAATTCATTATGGATTTTCTATATCATTATCTACAATATTTTCTTCTTTATTTATACAAAAATCATTTGTTTTACTTTTATTATCTAATTTCTTAAAGACATTGTCTTTTATCGGAGATATTTTTTTATTATTTAAATATTGGTTTACGTTTGATGCTAATTCCATAGATAAATTTTTTCTTGCTTTATCAAATTTTGACTTTTTTGATTCAATATTTAATTTGCTTGAAGAATTCTTTTTAATAGGATTATAAATATTACATGGGTCTATACCGTTACATATATCTGGCTTATGAATATTAGTTGTTTTCTTAAAGGTAGTCTTAAATAAATTAATAATTTTATCTGGTATGGGTGGTGATTGTTCTATTAATTTATCAAATTGTGCTCTAGATACTGCTAAAAATTTATCAGCTTCTTTTCGTCTTCTAGGAGCTAATGCTAATTCAACAGTAATTTCTCTTTGAAATTTAGACCATAAAATTTCTACATTTCTATGAGCCTCCATCAATTCAGCATATCTAAAAAAACTTTGTAAAGTTCCTAAAATACCAGCAAATAGATTAACTCCACCTATACCCATTTGAGTATATCTTTTATATTTATCGGGTACAGATTCAATTCCGAAATTTGCAGTACCTGTTAAAGTAGATAAAATAATAATAGGAATTGAAAAATTATAGTGATTTGAAGTATAAACTTTCTCTGATTTAGAATGTAGCCATCTATAACAAGCAGCCTTTTCTGCCCATTCTGCCAATAACATTTCCTGTTCTGTTGTCCACTCAGATTTATTTTTTAATTTGTTATCATTACTAATGAAAATATTATTCTCCATTATATAAATATTAAAGATTTAAATGAACCTATCTTTCTCTGTTCATTGTAAAGATTTTTATTATCTAACCAATTATACCTAAAACAGGAATATGGTCAGAAAAATATCCATATTTATGTTTATTAATATAATTAATGTGGTATGCTGATAACTCTGATGTTGTTAAAATATGATCTATTTTCTGGATAGGTTTCCTCTCTTCAAAATTATAACAACACGTTGGTTCTTTTGTTTGATTATAAAATCTTCTATTTCCAAATATAATTTTATTATTTAATTTGCCATTTTTAATTGGATATTGATTATTGTAATCACCACATATAATAATTTTCTTGCTTTTTAAGTAATTTTTTTCTATTTCATTAAATTTAATTTTTTTTATAACTTTTATAAAATTAGTAAAATCATTAAATTTATCATGTCCTGCATGAATATTGAATAAAACTATAATATTTTTTTTATTATTTTTAAAAAATATAACTTGAATTGGTCTATTTGCTCCAAATTCAGTTTCGTATTTTGATATTATTTTTAAATTACTTGTCCTATAATATGTAATCATTGGTTCTTTATCACCAATAGTTAAATAATACTTAAAGCCTTTTAATTTAAAATCTATATTAATATTAGTTTCTTCTTGTAAGCAAATAATATCTATTTTTTCTTTTTTAGTTATATATTTAATATAATTAACAACATTATGTCTACATACATTTCTACCTTTCTTTAGGCACTTAGTTCCATCTAATTTACTTCTGGGTCCGAATTCATTATCCATTCTTTCCCAACATACATTGTATGTTAATAATCTAATAAATTTATTATTATCTCCTCCTGTTTGAAATACTTTTTTAATAGCATTATTTTGTATTTTCATTAATTCTTCTAGTGCTTTAATACAATCTGGATAAAAATCTTCACTAAAAATTAAATTTTTTTCAAACATATTAATTTCTTCATATTCACCTTGTTGATATTTCTTATGTAAATTTTCTAAATTATTATACATATCTTTATCACCTTGATAATCAATTCCAATTATATAACATACCGATCGAAATCCTAATATATCTTCAGACTTGAAGACTTTTACTTTCTTAAAAAATTTATTCATTAAAAATAAAAAATTACAAAATAAATCTAAATATCTTAATGTTGTTTTAAAAGCAAATGTTCCTCCTTTCTTTAAGTTCTTAAGTCCAATTAATATAGTGGATATCCATAAATCTAAATCAAAAAAACTGGGTTTCTTCTTCAAAGTCATACATAAGCAACCTGCTATAACAAATTCGAATTCGACATTAGGTTCATATTTATCTTTCATAATATCTATGTAATCAATATCATATCTCTTCATATCAACTAAACTTTCATCAAATTCAATTCCACCTAAATTAGGATGTAATGTAATCGCATATCCTCTAGAATTACTTAATGCTTCTAGAAAATATTTAGAATATTCTCCAGGCGCAGCACAAATATCTAAAAAATTCTTAACATTTTTAAGTTCCATTTTTGTTTCGTTCATTTCTTTAACATACCCATAATAATCAAAGTCACCTTTTTTATTAGTTTTTTCGACATTACGAAATAAATAAGAATATTTATTATTATTTTTTAATTCTTTTTTTAATTCATTATTTTCCTTGTATATTTTATTATCTTTAATTATATCATCCATATATAATTAAGAATTATTTATTATATTATCTAAGGAATACTTGTCCTAGACCATCCATCATCACTATTGTGGTAATATATTCCTTTGTTGGATAACTAAGTTTAGACCATCCCTTATTTAAATTTGTATAATCTTGTATAAATAGATTAGTACTAGTCGCATCAGGTGGTATAGGGTCAGCAGACACATAATTTGATGGACGAGTTCCATTAAATATAATAGGTGTATAAAGTTTAAAATTTGATGGTGTATTTTCATTAAATGTAATAGTAGTGTGTTGGTTATTTTCATCATTAGCATTTGCCTCTTCTGTTGTTTTATAATATAATTTTCCATTAATATTATATGGATATGGATTATTTGAAAGTTCTTTTTTTTTAATTAGATGTCTTCTGTGTCGATAATACCATCCCATCATAATCATTCTTTTTATAAATACCTGGAACAACTGAACAAATAGGATATTTAACTCCACAATTTTGTGGGTATAATCCCAATCGTCTTTTACGATATGCCATCTTTTTAGAAGTCAAATACATACCTGCATATCTCACAACTAATCCAAAATATTTAACATCAGATGCAATCGCATATTGTAAATAAGGAGATAATGCACAATTTATATTAACAATACCACTTGTTTTATATTTAGGATTAACTGGATAATAACTATTTTTACCTTGGGAACGCATTTCTGTATTTTTCTTGATGCGATAAGTTAAATCAATTATATTTTCTGCTAATCCTGGCTTACTATAAAAATATATCATAGCATGCTCTCGAGAAACTATCATAGCATTATTATCAGAATACATTTTTTCAGGTACTAAGTTTTTTAAATAATTATTAATAATTTGCCTTAATGACATTATATAATATTATAATATAATTTAATAAGTTGGATAAAATAATATAAATATTATATAGAATGGCATTTCAATATAATAATAATATAGATGAAAAAGTTCAATCATTAATAAATAATAATATTAAAATAACTCCATTTTTATATTATCATGGCACTTTCTCATCTAAAAGTATAAAGATTATTACTGATGTAGATATTACACAATATTACGAAATCAAAAAAAAAGATATAAAATTTGGTGATATTTGCTCTATTAATTCTAAAAAAGCAAATGAATTAGTTAAAACGATACAAGATAATTTAACTAATATAAAATCAAAGAAGAATGTTTTTTTTAATTCTTTGTTAGCTGGATATGATGAGAGATTTTTATTTGATTTTATGGTTTTAAAAAATGGAAAAATATTAAATTATAATCCAAATGATATTCGAAAAAGATTTAAAGATTTATTAAAAAATAAAGTGTTAACAAAAGATGAATTTGAATCATTGGATTCAAGAATTAAAGATAATCCAACACTAGTAGAATTTTTTACATTTTTTAATAAATTAGAATCATTCTTTAAGTTAACATGGACATATGATGAAATAATGAAAAACAAAAAAACTATTAGAAGTAAAAGTTTTAACTTAAATAATACTTTTCGTAATTATAATACTTGCTTCTGCTTAGGTGAAAATCCTTTAGTATTTACTTTTGTTGTTTTAATTGGTGATATATACTTAGATGTAGATTCAACATTAATTTATTTTTATTTTAAAGATAATAATAATAATAATAAAAATAGTAATAAACTAAATCAATCTTATTTTGATAAAAGTAAAGATTTAGTATTTATAAACGAACGCGATAGAGCTGATCCTATTAGATTATATCATGGTATGTTTTTTAATTTTGTAAAAGGTAAATACTTTAAGATGTTTAAGAGATTAAGAACTATAATTAATAGACAATCTAGAGATTTTAATAACGTAAATAATAGGAAAAAAAGAATTATTATGAAATTGTCATACGACTCTAAGGGAATATTAAATAAAGATTATACTATAATAAATCAAATTAAAAATAGAATAGATGCTTTATTAATTTTAAAAGAACATTTAACCAATACACAAATGTTAAAATTTATAAAAGAATTAATAGAGTATTGTATGTCTTTAAATTTTATAGACGAAGAATTAATGATAGATATAATAAAAGGTAAAAAAATTAATTATGAAAAATTAGAAATTTTAAAAAATGAATTATTTGATTATTTAAATAATAAAGCTAGAAATGTATTTATTGAATATTATAGACGAGCAAGAGATTTAATAAATTTTCATATCAAAGAATTTGATGAATTAGAACCAGATAAAACTTTTGACTTCTCTACTAAAGTCTCTTGTGATAGCTTCTATAAGAATTTACAACCCAATAAAAAATATAAATTTTTTAGAAGTCATTTTAAATATGCATTGGATTGGGATCAGTGTAAATTTTTAATACCAATGGGTGAAAAACCTGTTATAAATATGTTAAAATATATGTTTTTTAAATTTAAAAGTGGTATTTTTGTTGAAATTAAGAATAATAAAATTTCTAAATATATTCCTTTTTATAATTTAAATTTTAAAAATAATTGGAGTAGTAAAATAACAACTGATATAAAAAATATCAACAGTAAAAAACTAAGAAGACTAGAAACGAATAAAACTAAATGGACTGCTATGAACTGCACTATTAAATTAAATGATATTAATGATACCAATGAAAAAGCATTATTTGAACTACATGATATGTTAACTTATACTTTAAGTAATAATGTAGTTAAAGATTGTAATTTTTTTATAAATACTAAAGATTTCCCATTATTATCTAAAAATGGATATGAACCATATGAATATTTATGGGGTAATAAAGTCCCCTTAACTAGTTGTAATTTTGATGAATATAGTCCTTTATTTTCATTCTGTAATAAAAATGATGAATTCTTAGATCATTATTTACCAACTGATCATTGTTGGCAAACAGTAACTAAGGAATTCTACCCTCCATCGTGTGAAAATAATTTTTTACCTAAAGATTTATTACCTTGGAGTAAAAAGAAAGATACTCTTGTGTGGAGAGGTGCGTCCACTGGATGTGAATCGGGTTTAACAAATCCAAGAATACTAATAAGTAAAATAAATCAAGACTGGTCTAATAATAGCAAATTAAAAGGACTTTTAAATGCAGGTTTAACAAAAGCTACTATGAAATATAAATTAAAAAATGGTGAATTAACAAAAGTAAATCTTGATAAATTAAATATAAAATTACTTGAGCCTATACCAATGCATGAACAATTTTCTTATAAGTATTTACTCGATATAGAAGGGAATGCTGCCGCATATAGGTTAGGTTATTTCTTATCATCGAAATCTACATTATTTAAAGTAGATTCTCCATATACAATATGGATAAATGAATTTCTTGAATCTAAAAAACATTATTTACCTATTACACGGGATTATAGTAATTTATCTATTACCATAGAGTGGGCGATAAAACACGACACTGCTTGTAAAAAAATAGCAGATAATGCTTATAAGATATTTACTAAGTGTTATAATAAAGACTTTATTGGTAAATACATATCAGATAAATTAAATAAACTATAATAAAAAAATGATACCTTTTTTTTCAATGATAGATATGTAATAATTGTGCCCGAGTTGTTATGCGTTAAGATGAGAATTCTTATATTGAATTATTAAGACCATTGGAGTGGGATTATTATTTTATGGGGATAGTAAAGGTATGTGGATGTGGTTGTTAGAGTAGTTAGGACTTAGACTTAACACTAGATAAGCAAAGTTTAAATATAGAACTTAGCTTGGTCTAAATATACGAAGTATTTGGAAACTCATGGACAAACAACGCTAGCTTGGGCATTATAATTTAAAAAAAAAATTAATTTAATTACATTAAAGTAGATATATAATAATTGTCCTCGATGATGCGCAAAGATAGGAATTGTTAATGTGAATTAATATATTACAACCTTCATTTATATTTTACATATATAAATGTTTGAGCATTATAATGATATAATGTTATAAAAAGGTCTAAATATATGAAGCATTTTAATTCTTATGAAGTATATCACTAGAGGACATTATAAATTAAAAAAAATGATACCTTTTTTTTCAATGATAGATATATAATAATTGTATATATCGTCTAAGAACAAGAGTATCTTGTCCCAATGATTGCTATTATAAACTGCGGAGGGAAGCCGCGCCACTGATTCAATTTTACTTAAAAAAATTATGGTGGTGAATTAAACAGCGCGGATGGAAGCCGCCGAAAGATAATGTATATCTATAAAATACAAAAAAAATATTAGGTGAGGGTCGAAGTCTATAATGTTTTATGAAAATAATAGTCCTTACGGATAAAAGTTACATATTATATACCTAGTATAGGACCCAAAACGAACAAAAAAAAATATTTGATGAGTGTCGAAATCTATAATGGTTGTATGAAAATAATAGTCCTTAGGGATAAAAGTTACATATATATACCTAGTATAAGATAAACATTAAGTAATATAAAATAATTTAATAATTGATATTATATTTAAAAGCAAAATAACATTTCTGAATGGTATTTCGGGTAAATTATACTTTTGAAATATGTTTTTTTCTTTATCTAATTCTTTAAAAGGGCACATTTTCATTTTACTTCTAAAAAAAGATGTTAGGCTTAATAATAAAATTAATAATAATATATTATATTTATTAAAACTAAAAATCGCTATTAGAAATAAATATATCTGAAATAAATAATGAGACATATGACATAAATAACTATTATTAATATAAATAGAATATAATAAAATTACACCTGTAAAAAATCCAATTAAGTTAATAATAATATCAATATTATTATGAATCATTATTAATTGTAGAATCATGTAAAATATACTTGAATATAATAAGATAATAATATTTTGCTTCATATTAATATTTATATGCATAAAAATATTTATATTTATATTTAAAAATTTAATATTATTAAATATTATAATTAATAATGACTAGTTTTAATAAAGATATATTTAATCTAAGTGAATTGGCTTATCGGTTTTTACAATCAAAAGTTTATAGGGCATATCGCCCTTATAACCCAACGTAATAAAAAACCTACATATGAACAATATTATGAAGCACGAGCTTGTGGTATAAATGGACATGCATCATTACATGCGGAACACCAAATGCATATTAAAATAGGTAAAGTAAAAACATATAAATTTGATTCCTGGAGTTTACGATTTAACTATCGTGCTGTGTACATAGCAATGAGAGACAATAGACAAATTAATATTAAAAATACTTATAAACTAGAACCAACTATTAGTGAATTAGCTTGTGGTTGGCGAGATTCTATGTATTGTACTCATTGTACATTAGAATCAATGAAAATGGGTTTTAAAAGAGGAAATTATATAATGAAAGGTAAACTTTATAGAGAAACATTTAAAGATATTTTAGAAAAATCTGATTTTAGTTCAGGAACTAAAAAGTTATAGTCTTAAATAATTTTATTTATTTCGTCTTTAATATCTTCTAATATTGGAGGTGTTAAATTATCATATTTAATAATTTTAGAATCATCACCAAAAGTTCTAACCTGAAGTGAATTTACATTAATAGGGCAAGGCCAATGAGAAGTAGTTCTTAATGCTTTAAGATAATTTAATCTTTTTTTCTTCATGGCTTTAGTATTTTTTGGATGTGATTTGGGTAAAAAGCATACATATTGAACTAGTCTTTCTTCATTTAATTCAGGTTCGGGATGTGACACTCCATATTGATTTTGATGGAAACTTCTAGAATCCCATAAAACCATAGAACCAGCAGGGACATCTAATACTTTTTTACTATCTTTAATTTCTTGAAGATACTCTGGATTTATTTTATGCCAATTACCTTTACTTTTATCATCTTTATCTGAAAAATATTTCTCATGTAATAGATGAGAACCCTCATATACTCTAAAAGTTCTTTGTTTATTAGATGTTAAAGCGATATATCCCTGATAACATTGAAGTCCTGGATGTGTGGGTCCTTGGTCAGTATGAGTCCAACAATTATCTTTCTTTTTACATTCTTTAGGAATATAACAACATCCATCAAAACTTACTACTAATTCATCTGTTTTCCATATTTCTTTGAATATTTTTTGAATACCTAGATTAATTCGAATTAACCAAGAAAAACGTTGATGTCCTATCTGATGACCTTTGAATATACCATGGGGGTAAGATGTTCTATGAATTTCTTGTAAATTCTCTTCATTTCTGGCATACCATTCTAAAAATGATTTTTTATATTCTTTAATTTCATCTTTATTTAATACATTAGGTATAGTAACATATCCTTTTTCTTTCAAATTTTTAATATATTTAGTCATTTATTTATTTTATTTTATAACTAATCATTTTAAATCATTTTTTAAAAAAATGATTTAAAATAACTTAAATATTAATTATAAAATAATCTCAAGTATGTCTATAGTTAATACAAATAACTTCCTAATTACTAATAATATTTGTAATTCTATTTTATCAGGCGATATTATAACATGGAATATAATTCCACATAAACATGGAAAGTTGTATTTATTATATGAGCCAAGTATAACAATAGATATCCATGGAAATGAGCATCATCGGGAATGGGTTATAATGAAATGTATTATTGCTGAAGCCAATAATACATATATACCTTATCCATCAGTATCACCAGAGGGTGTGTCGTGTGGTTCAGATGTCCTTTGACAATACACATACAATTAAGTTTTCACCATCGAACATTTCTTCTTCGATTTTAAAGCCACATTTGAAAAATAAATTATATGAAGATTCATTATCTTTTTTAACTTGACAATGTAGATGCTTAGCATTAGATTCTTTTATTAATTTCCTTAATAGAATTTCAGATAGTTTTTTCCTTCGGTAATCAGGATGGACTGCTATATTGTAAATAAACAATCCATTTTCTCCTTTCTTCGAATAGCCATTAAATTCATCATTATTATTATCTTTTAATATTAATTTTAATTGTTCATAATTTAATAATGACAATGTAGCAATAATTTCATTTCCTAATGTAAATCCTTGAACCATTGTATAATCATGTAATTCATATGATAGTAAATTATCAAATGAATTATCTAATAAATTATGTAAATTTTCTTTATAATAATCTGAAAATAATGAATATTTTAGATTAAAAAACTTAAGAGATGAGTAATCCATATATTTTTTTAATTAATTTATTTTAAATCCTTTGACGAAATATATTTACATATGCTAATATTTTATATTAATTTGATTAAAAAATACAAACTTTTTAATTTATAAATCATATAATGGAAATACCCAAGGTAATTTACATGACTTATAAAAAGATACCTCAAATTAAAGTATTTGAAAGATGGAGAAGATGAAATCCAACATATAATAAATTTATATTATTTTCCTAATAATTGGAAGTATAAAATAATGTATGATAATTCTAATGCTGTAATAATAAACAACAGATTAAAAGTTGATAATATAATAAATAAATTATTAATAATAGAAGTTGAATTACCTCAAAGTATTTATTTATTTAAAGTAATAATCCCAAAATATGCTATTAATTCTTCTAGTTGTTATGTAATTCATAGGAACAGAAAGATATTTGATAATAGAGATAAGGAATATTATTATGAAAAAATAAAAAACCGATAATAAATAACTAAAATTACAAATAAAATATAAAATATTCCAATTATTAAAGTTATTTTAAATCTATTTTTATTTTTATTTTCTTCAATATCTTTATATAATAAGCATAAAAATATATCTACTATATTAATATCATTTTTACATAAGTTTTTTTCTATTAGAGATAAGAAGCAACCTTTAAGATATATAAATAATCCGATACATATAAATAAATAAAAAAGATATAATAAGCAAATTAACTTATTATAATATATAACTAATAATAATCCAATAAAAGGACAAGTAAAATGAAATACTCTTATCCATTCTCCTATAATATCTTCTTTAATATTAGAATAGATCGAAAATCTTTTGATATACTGAAGTATTATTTTTCTTCTAACTTTATAAATATTCATATAATTTTAGTATAAATATTTCTTTATTAATATAAACAAATTACTTTTAGTATTAAGCTCAATAAATATAAAAAATATAATAGATATTGTTATTAAATTTATAGAAGTATGATTATAATTTTCAATAAATGATTTATTTAGTTGTGATTTAAATATAATATCTTCAAATAATAATCCTAAATTATATTTATAATTTTGATGATGTTCTATATGGGATTTAGATGGATACAATTCATAATTAATTAGATGAACTGTTGCATACATAAATCCCCAAATTAATATAAATAAATTAATTAATTTAATTTTCATACCCATAAAATATAATCTGGGATTTAAAATTAAATTTAACATAATTAAAAAAATAGATTGAGTTAATATATTTTGAATAAATTCAAGTAGAACATTATACCAAATTTTATTTATATTTGAATTATGATGAATATTCTTATGAAAATCGTAAAAATAATATAAAATATATAAATTAAATTTATGGATAATTACTGGTAAAGATTTAAGTAATTTTGATATAATGGTATTGGATTTATATAATTGTAAATATAAATTAGTATGAGATACTGAATGACTATAAATGTGCATAAAATATCCAATAATCATAGCTATAAAAAATGAGAAAAATCCATTAACGATGCCTTCTAATTTATTTCTACTATATCTAAATGCATAAAATAAAATTATAATTATAAATGTAGAATAAATATATTTATTTACTTTTATATTTTCTTCAATAGCTAAAAATATATTTATTTTTTTATCTTTCATAATATAAATTTTTTCATCATATTATTTTTAAAAATAATAATTAAAATAGAAATTATTATTAAATTGAATATAGTATTATTTAAATCAAAATTATAATTATTATTTTTTAATAGCATTAAAATATCGGGATATAGATTATTATGCTTTTGACTTAAAATATAAATCGAAGAATAATAAAACATCCATAATAAAATTAAAGGTATATTAAATTGTATTACACATTTAGAAAAAATAAATTTAGGTTTTATTATATTAATAATAATTATTAAAATAAATCCTTGAGTTAATATATTTTTAAGAAAATCTAATATTTTTAATTTCTCATTCCCAAAGTTAAAATTATCTATAATATTAATATTATTTAACTGAGCTAAATTATTAATATTATTCAATTTATATAATAAATTTTCTATTGATATATTGTTTAGGATTATTTCAAACATATATCCTATAGTTAATGTAACCACTATAGTCATAAAACCACCAATAATATTACATAATAAATTTTTACTATTACCATATAATATGGAAAATAATATTACAATAGTAAATAATATTATTAAAAATAAAAAATTACTTCTAAAATAATTTAATAAATAATCTACTATTAAAATAATTAAATTATCTATCTCCATTATAATATAATTTATATTATTTATTTAATATTATACTATACTTTAAAGTTTAGAAGTAAAAAATATTATTTATACATATTTATAATGGAAGATGCAGTATCAAATATATTTACTGAATATCAAGATCAGCTAGTAAAAATAGCAATTCAATCGAGATTAGATAGTGGTCCAGGGGCGTTATTTATAAATTTAGGTGATTTGAATGAATTAGATATATCATATTATCTTAAGAATGATTTACCAAGTGATTTAGTAATTAAGATGGATGAAAATAATAATATTAAAAATACTATATATTTTGTTTTTAACTATAATAATGAATCAAGAGTTATTGAGCATCATCTAAAATAATCATATACCAATAACCTGTTGTTTTTGTAAATAACACAAATAACCAAACAATCTTTCTATACAACATTCTATTTTAAGATGACTAGAACATATACCCATATATTTATTATATGCATTACAATTCTTATATAAAATATTTGATTTATCTTTTAGTATATCCAATATATTTCTTTTACAAATAAACATTGTACCAGCAATAAAATAACTATTACAAAATAAATCTGTATTGTGGATAATATTAACTTTGTTACATAATTCTTTATTTAATTTTTCATGTTCTATAAAATCTATACATGTTGATATACAATTTTTACCTCCTATCATAGCAATATTTTCATCTCGTAATAATTTTACAGCATTATATATTTTATAAGGTTCATATATAGATATTAAATCATTTCTCCATTTATCACGACTTTTAGTATGTAACTTAAAAACTAAATCTTCATTACAATCTTTTAATGTTAATAAAAAATTCCCTGTATCCATACCTTTATTTGGATATTCTGTAATAATAACTTTACTTTTTAATTCTTTACAAATATCAATTAATTTATTTTTATTAACAAATTCTCTCAAATAATTAATATTTATAATACAATACTTCCATTCAAATAACTCAATATTTAATAAAGATTGTAATAGTTTTTTAAATAGATCTATTCTACCACAATGAACTACTACTCGAACAGATATTTCTTTAAATTCATCTGTTTGATAAGAATAATCTTTAATATTATAAATCATTGGTTGTGTAGTTCTTCTATTTAAAATATTATTAATATAATCAGTTTGTTTTTTTACTTTTTTATTATGGTTAATTAATTGATTATTTTTTACAAAAGATGGCATATAAAATATGTTTAAAAAATAATATTATAATTAATCCTAAATTATAATGAATATATTAATTACAGGTGGATGTGGTTTTATTGCTTCTAATTTTATAAACCATTTATGTGATAAATATCCTCAATATAATATCTATAATATTGATGCCCTCTACTATTGTGCCGATGAAAAGAATGTTTTACCACACAAAAACTATAAATTTATTAAAGGAAATATTAATTCAGTAGATTTAGTAAATCACGTTTTAAATGAATATAATATTACACATATATTACATTTCGCAGCACAATCTCATGTCGATAATAGCTTCTCAACTCCATTACAATATACCCAAGACAATATCTTAGGAACACATAATCTTTTAGAATGTGTTAGACATTATGGTAAGATAGAATTATTTGTTCATGTATCAACTGATGAAGTGTATGGAGAATCACAATTAGATGAAAGAGCCAAAGATGAAATGAGTATCTTATGTCCTACTAATCCATATGCGGCATCAAAGGCAGGGGCAGAACTAATAGTAAACGCTTATTTACATTCATTTAAGTTACCCATCATCATAACCAGAGGTAATAATGTCTATGGACCAAGACAATATCCTGAAAAATTAATTCCAAAATTTATTAAGTTACTAAAAGAAGATAAAAAGTTGACAATTCACGGTGATGGAAGATCATTGAGAAGTTTTTTATACATTAGTGATGTATGTAAAGCATTTGATTTAGTATTTCATAAGGGGGAAATAGGTGAAATATACAATATAGGAACTAAAATAGAATATTCTGTTTTATGGATAACTAAATTATTAGTTAAATTAATAAAAAAGGAAGACAAAATTGATAAATATGTTTTATATGTAAATGATAGAGAATTTAATGACAAGAGATATTTTATAAACAATGATAAATTGAAAGCATTAGGATGGGAACCAACAATTGGTATAGAAGAAGGAATGATGAAGACGATAGATTGGTTTGAAAAATAAAATAAAAATAAATAATAATAATTATATGTATTGGATATATTGGGAAAATAAACACAATATAATTCCACCAATTGTTAAAATATTAATAGAAATATTTAAGAAAAGATTACATAATAAATTAATTATATTAAATAATTTTAATATAAAAAACTATATTGATATAGTAAATACTAATCATATTAAACATATTGCTCAAAAGACAGATTATTATAGAGCTAAAATCTTATATACACATGGAGGGATTTGGTTAGATATAGATACTATTTTATTAAAGGACTTAGATATTTTATGGAATAAATTTAATAAATCTAATAAAGAATGTTGTATGTCTAAAGTTCATATATTTAATAATAAAAATAATATTTGTTTAGCATATTTAATGTCTAAAAAAAATTCTACTATATTTAAATATTGGTATTTAGCTATAGAAGAAATTATAAATAAAAAAATAAATATATCTTATGGTTATTTTGGTAATTTATTAGCAGAAATAATAATTAGAAATAAATTGGAAAATACTATTTATCCATTTGATTCTAAAATTTTTAGATTTGGATGTAATAATTCTAATAAATATTATAATCAAGATCCTATTGAAAATAAAAAAACTATGGATAAAATTAGAAAAGAGGATTATGATTTTATAGTATTATATGGATCTACAAATTTATATACAAAATTTATTCCTAAAAATTCTATATTAAATCAATTTTTAAAATATAGTTTTGAAAAATAATAGTTTTAATTTAATATAAATTTTATTTATTAATTTATATCAAATGATTGGAATTATTGGATTGGGATTTGTTGGGGGAGCTATGTTAAAAAGTTTTAAATTAAAAAAAATAGATGTTATTGGATATGATAAGTTTAAAGAAAGTAATTCATTTGAAGAAATCTTAAAAACAAATATAGTTTTTTTATGCCTACCAACATTATTTGATGAAGAAAAAAATATTTATAATAAAGATGCTATCCATGATGTGTGTAAGCAACTAGATGGTTATGATGGAATAGTTGTTATTAAATCAACAGTTGAACCTGAAACAACTAATAAGTTATCAGGAATGTATAAATTAAAATTTATTCATAATCCTGAATTCTTAACAGCACGAACGGCCTTTGAAGATTTCCATAATCAGAAACATATCGTTTTGGGAAAAGGACCTAATTGTGATGATGTATCAGATGTTTATGATTTATATAGTAAAAATTATCTAGAAGCATCTATTAGTGTATGTAATTGTTTAGAGAGTGAATCGATGAAGATATTTTGTAATAGTTTTTATGCGAGTAAGGTAATGTTATTTAATGAATATTATATGTTATGTAATAAAAATGGAAGTGATTTTAATAAAATAAAAGAATTAATGTTAAAAAATAATTGGATTAATGAAATGCATACAACAGTTCCTGGACTAGATGGTCAATTAGGATATGGAGGAGCTTGTTTTCCAAAAGATACTAAGGCATTAAATGAATATATGAAAACATTGGGAACACCAAATCAAGTATTAGAATCAGTTATTAAACAATGCGAATTAATAAGAAAATAAATAAATAAATATATTACATATTATGAAAAAGATTATATTAATAATAGGTGCTAGACCTAATTTTATGAAGGCTTTCCCTGTTTATGAAGCTTTAAAAAAAGATTTTAATTTAACTTTAATTCACACAGGTCAACATTTTGATGAGAAAATGAGTGATGTATTTTTCAATCAATTAAAATTCCCTAAACCAGATATTCATTTAACTTTAGATAAAAGAACAAAAGCTGGAGATTTTGATAATAAATTATATATCAATAATAAAGAATATTTAAAAAATAAAGACAAAGTTATCGATGATTTAATAACATATCAAGGCGAATTTGGTCAATTAGGAGAAATTAGAGATAAATTAAAAAAAGAGTTTGAAAAAATAAAACCTGATTTAGTAATGGTATTTGGAGATGTTACAAGTACATTAGCAGCAAGTTTATCAAGTAAGATGTTAAATATAGATATAGCTCATGTTGAAAGTGGATTAAGAAGTGGGGATTTGTCAATGCCGGAAGAAGTTAATCGTATTTTAACAGATCATATTACTAAATATTACTTTATTACTGAGCAAAGTGGTGTAGATAATCTAAAATTGGAGGGTAAAATATATAATATATATTTAGTTGGTAATACTATGATTGATACTCAAAAAAAATATCTACAACAAGCATTGAATACTAAATACCATGAAACATTAAAGGTAAAAGAAAAAGAATATGTATTAATAACATTACATAGACCTAGCAATGTTGATGATATGGGAAAATTAAAAGATATATTTGATGATTTAGAAGAATTAAGTAAGACGGAAATATTAGTGTATCCAATTCATCCACGAACAAAAAATAACTTGGAAAAATTAGGATATTTAAAAAAAGTAGAAAATAATAAAAATATTATTCTACTAGAACCTTTGGGTTATTTGGAATTTACATGTTTGATGGCAAATTGTAAATATGTAATTACAGATAGTGGTGGAATGCAAGAAGAAACCACATCTTTAGATATTCCTTGTTTTACATTACGTGAAAATACAGAACGTCCATGCACATTCATTGAAAATAATGGTACAAATCATATAATTTCTAGAGTAAGTGGAATAGAATTAAAAGAATGTAAAGGCAGTATGGAATTATGGGATGGTAAGAGTAGTAAGAGGATTAATAATATTATTTTAAAAAATGTTAATATAATTATAAAAAACTTATACCCAGGTCATTTAGAAGTGATTGAATCAATTATAATTAAATTTTTACCAAATATATGTAATGTTAAATATTGTAATATAGACATAGAACTTTTTGACTATTCAAAAATAGAAGACAAATCTAAAAAACCATACGATTTTATAAATTATATGAAAAATAAATACAAAAATATAAATTTTCAAAAAAGAAATATTGAATACGATTATATTATAGATAATGCTGTAATTGGTAGTAAATCCCCCGCTGTAATTTTGAGAGCAAATGCTATAATAAATAATAAAGATTTTCTAAAAGGTAATTATCCAAAAAATAAAAATATTATTATTTATGATTCAAAAAAACATTATTATATATCTCATCGCATTGAAAAAGAGTTTTTTAAAAACATTCCAAATGTATATTATTTAACTCCTCTATGTAAATCTAAAAATTATTTCATACCATCTATATTGCCTGAGATAAATAAAAAAACTTCTGAAAAACTAATTTGTGCTGTTCAGGGAAATTTATGGATAAAATCAAGAAATTTTAAAAGTTTAATTCCCTTATTAGAAACATATGATAATTTTTATATCAAATTAATTGGAAGAGGATCCATGCCAGAATGTTTAACAAATTATAAAAAACGTATTATAATGTGTAATAATTTAGAATGGAATGATTATCATAAAGCGTTTGAAGATGTATATTGTATTTTACCTTTAATAGATGATAATTTTACACATAATTACTTTACTACATCTTTAACTTCATCTATAAGTTATGCTGAGGGATATAATTTGAAATGTTTTTATTATAAAAAATTACATGACATTTATAAAATAGAGAATAGTATTGTCTATGATTCTAACAATATGGTTGAACAATTTCAAAAAGTGATTGATAGTTTTGACAACAAAAAAAATATGGTTATTTTGATGAATTGTCACGGACTACATATTAAAAATATATTAAAAAAATCTTTCTTGAATTTAGATTATAATATTTCCCATATATCTTATGTTAATAAAATTAAAAATCCAATATTTAATGAATCCGAATTAAATTTAATAAAAAAAGCAGATGTAGTACTTATACAATATATTAAAAAAGATAGAGGTTGTATAAATCACAATTATATTATAAAAAATTTAATCAATAAAAAAGCAAAATATTTTATTTGCCCCCATTATAGATTTTCTGGTTATTTATATGATGATATGGAAAGTTTAATTAAACCAACTATAAAATCTAAATCTGAAATAGATATATTAAAAGAATCTATGAAATTTGATAAAAAAAAAGTATTAGATTTTTTAAATAGTGAATTAGAACATTTAAAAGAATTAGATGCATTAGGAGATTTTATCTTATATGATTTTGTTAAAAATAATTATAAATATAATAAAGTTTTTGAAAACAGAGGTCATCCTAATATTATATTCTTTTATGAATTAGTGAATCAAATATTAAAAAAACTAAACTATAAAAGTTATGTTCAACCACCATTAAATAATGAAAGGTTGGGAGATGAAACATTGATTTTTGACGATTTAAAAAATATATTGAAATTAGAATTTGATACAACTATAAAATCAAAAAATATATATATACCCTATTTACAAAAAATTACGAATTTCCCAATTATTAGTTATTGTAATCGCTACTCTTTTTCAAAAAGAAATATATTAAATTTTAATAAAATAAATTATAATTCAAAAGAATTTTACGGTTATTATGGTAATGGAACTTCTAAACGTGATGGACTATATTTTCTTTCTAATTTTAAAAATGAAAATAAGAATATAGTCTTTATATTTCACGGAGCAGTAAGTTCAAATGGTATAATTGACCCATATTCAAATTTAAAATATTTTAAAAAAGAAAGAATAATTTTTAGAGGATATAATTTTGATATAGATAATACAGATATTATATGTATAAGTGATTATTTAATTAATAAATATGATGAATATGTTGTAGGATATTATCAATCTACAAATAAATATAATTGTGATTTTCTTTATTCTGAATTAATAAAAAATATATTAAGTCATAAAAAATATCATAATATTATATTTACAGGTACTTCAGCGGGAAGTTTTCCATCTATTAAATATGCTTCTAAGTTTGAAGGTATTGCATTAATATCAAATCCACAATTATATCTTATTGATGGTAAAATGAACAACTATCAAAAAGCATTAAGAGAATTTTATAATTTTTCACAAGTTATTTTAAATAATAATGATAAAGTTTTATATAATGATAATGATATAGAAAATATAATATTAAAAAGTAATGCTCAAAAAATTATTATACACGCAAATGATGAAGATAATACAACTAACATGGATATAGATAAATTAGAATTATTTATATCGAATAATAGATTAAATGATAAAATAGATATTATTCATTTTAAAAAAAAAGGAACTCCAACTTGTCATCCACATAATTTTATGTGGTCAGAAGATAATACTAAAAATAAACACTTATTATTTTTAAAAAAAATATTATTAGATTAAATATTAATAATATTATATATAATGGAAAAAAATAACACGCTCACATTTACATCAATATTTTATGAAAATGTAAATTCAAAAGAAGCAATTATAAGGCAAATTAAAAGTTTTAAATATTACAAAAGTAATTTCAACATTGACTTTATTATAGTTTATAATGAATTAGAAGAATTGAATGCTGATTTCAAAAATGTAATTATGAATAATAAACCAGATAATATAAACAGCATAAAAATTTTAAACCGAAATGACATTTATAAAGAAAATAATTGTGATACACTAAAGTTTTGGAAAAACGATTATGGTTATTTTCATCAAGAAATAATTAAATTATTAATATTTAAATTTGTTACAACAGAATATTATATTCAATTGGATGATAAGAACTTTTTTATTAATGAAACAAACGATGATCATTTCTTTAAAAAATATAAACCAATTATTTACACAAAAGATGTATCCGATAAACTCATGGACAAATATTATTTAAATTCGTTGGTAATATTTAATTGTAATAAACCAGAAAATATAGAATATTGTAGTATAACTCCTTTTATATTCGTAACTCAATATGTTAAAGAATTAATACAATTTTTTCTTAATAAAGATGGTAATTTAAAAGATTTGTTTAATAAAATACAATACTATAAAATTACAGAATTTACAATATATCAAGCATTTATAATTAAAAGAAATTACATTATGAATTATGAACCTTATAAATTTACAGAAAAAAATCTAAATATTTGGGATGTAACAGATAATTTAAATTTACTTTTATTGAAAGTAAAATATAATATGATTGGTTTAAAATTTAAAGTGATAGAATATATAAAAAATAATGAAAAATTAAATAATGAATTCAATTCGATAACAAAAAAATATAAATCTCTAGATTTTGTGCATATACCAAAAACATCTGGAACTTCATTAACTTCTAGTAAATATATTATATGGAAAGGATATAAGGTATGTTCTTCTATAATGGCAAAGAAGTATGGAAAGGCGTTATATAATTTCAGTTTTAAAATTCCAATTATTTCTATAATTAGAAATCCATTTGACTTATTAGTATCGTATTATCATCATACAAATTCCATTAAAGATAATGGATGGGGTAATTGTAATGAAATACATAAATTTAAATCATTCAAAGAATTTATTACTTCATATTGTGATCCTAAGTTTGAATGGCATTACCAAATATTTAAAGATAATTTATTTGCGCAATTGTTTGACGATGATAATAGAATAGTACCCAATTATATAATTAGATTTGAATATCGAAATGAAGGAATACAATTTTTGAATAAATATGTTTTAGATGAAGGATGTAATATTGATATGACCTTGAAAAAAATGTGTTCGAAACATAAAAATTATAAAACATATTATGACGATGAAATGATTAAATTATTAAATTATAAATTAAAAGATACATTAAAACAGTTTAAATATGATTTTAATGGACCTACAGATGATAGTCCGTTTTTATTTCTATAATTTTTAATCTTATGTCTCTTTTAACATTCAATATGATTGGTTTTAAATTTAGAGTGATAGAACATATAAAAAATAATGAAAAATTAAATAATGAATTCAATTTAATTTTTACAAAAAAAATAATGGTTTATTTGAAGTTAGAAAGGGTTAATACATATGCGCAGGAGAAATTAATAGTTATTATTGGATTTTATTATAATTTATATTAATAAAATCTATTCAATAATTGTAATATTAATTTTAATTTTAGTTAAAATAAAATAATATATTATTCATATATTGATATTTCATTTTGAAAATTATTCTTAATTTTTGAAAATTCTATTTCTTTCTCAAAAAGGAATTTTTTACTTGGCCTATTAAATAAATCAATATATTTAAATTTTCTAACAGGCCATCTATTATAAGTTTTTTCAATAACTTTATCATTTATAATAATAAAATTTAATTTATTTCGTAAATATTCAATATTATTAATTTTTTCAAAGTTCATAATTATTATTTTACCATTAAAATATTTACTAATTGTTTTTATTTTTATTATAAGGTGGTCTAAATATTTTTTTTTTTGCTGTATAAAATTATAAAATAAATCTTTATCTATATTTAAATTATTTACAGATAATACTTCCTTATCTCTTTTTGAATTAAATTGTCCTAAATTATAAATATGTTTATATTTAAAATTAAAATATCGTGATATAATACTATCAAACGTACTATTATACGGAATAATTGAAAACTGTTTTACCAGATAATGATATACTTTTACTAATTATTGAATCAATAAAACTAGATCCTTCGCCACCTTCATATATTTGTATGACATTCATTATATATAAAATAAATAATATTTTTTTATAAAAATAACAATAAATAATATATTTATATATTAATTAAATTAATTGGAATATTATCATATTTTTTTATTTTTATGCTGTTTTTTGTAAAATAATTTAAATTATTATTTATTGGTTTGGTATGAATATTACAGTAATTAAAAAAATCACTTGCATATATTGTAAAATTATTATTTTTTGCTTGTTCTATAAAATCACTATCTTCGCCCGTATTACTTTGTTTGAATTTATATTTTTCATACATACTTTTTTTAAAGAATAAACTGCCTCCACAAATATAATTCAATTTATTTGCCTGATAAGTATAATTTTCATAATTAATTTTATAATTTTTTATCCATAGATTTTTTGTTTTTAATTCATAAACCATATGAGCACATTTTCCTACTAAATCAGCATTAGAAATAATCATACTATAATACATATCTTGTAAGTAATTTTCTCCATAATAATCGTTATTATCAAAATTACTTATAATATTCCCATCTGATAAATTGATTGCTTTATTTAAGCAATACCCCAATGTTTCTTTTTCATCTATTTGCTTAATTATAATATTAGAATTTTTATTATTATTAATTATGTTTTGTATATTACTATTCATATCTAAATTAAAAACAATTATTAATTCTTTATTACTATATTTTTGTCTGTTATAATTTTGTAAAATAATAGAATAATTATTTATTCTATTTGTCGAACATATTACAGAAATTTTGTTTGTTTTTTCAAAAGGATTCTTAAAATTTTTAATATTTATTTTATTAAATATTTCTGAAAAATGTATATAACTATTATAGTTTTCAATTACATTTCTCCAGCCTATTTGTTTCTTTATTTGATTTAATAATATATCTTCGTTGTTATCGTATTTTAATTTATCTTCCAATTTATAAATACTATTTTCAAAATTTTTATAAACTCCTTGTGAATAATCTGTTACTAAACTATTTTTCATAATAGATGCTTCTATAACTCTACGAGAAAACATAGTATCTGAATCTTTTACTGTATTTAAATTTCCGCACCAATTTATATTAAGATGAATATTTATTAAACTAATATGGCTAATTGATTCATGTATATATTTATTATATTTAGATTTAAACATATTAAGTGTAAATTGGTTATTATAAAATTCTTTACGTTTCTTTTTATCCAAAAATCGATCAAATAAAATAAATTCTTTATTTTTTAATTTTTCCAATAAAATATCTGTATTATTTTTTCTTTCGTTTGATAAATTATATGTGTAACTACCAGCAAAAAAACTATTATTATTATCATTCGTTCTCCCAATATTATTAATAGTAAATGGATCTATTGTGAATGGCATAACAAATACTTTTGAATTAGTTATTTTTTTATATTTATCTATACAATTAATATCACTTGTTATTATTATATCAAAATGTTTTGCAGTTTCAATAAATTTATCAAAATTAACAGGATCTTCTTTGTTGTAAAATATAGTCGGAATTTTTAATTTATTACATTGTTTTATAATATTATTAATTTCATTTGTTAATACATAATTACTTATTTTAAATTTCCATTTACTATAATTTCCATTCCAACAACTTTCACAAAAAAAGAAATCATATTTCTTTTTTATTACTTGATGTAAATTTAATAATTCAATATTAAAAATATTTTTATAAGTATTGTATAAAAATTCATCAAATATTCCTATTATATCAAGTTTATTATTAATATTTAATTTTATCTTCGGTTTAGAATAACCATATATAAAATTTTTAATTACAATATTTTTTTTTTTTAATATCATATTAAGATCATATAATCCATAATCATTTAAAATATTTATTATATTATTATTGATAGATATTTCACTCATTTCATTAAAATAATTTTTATTTCTATCACTATGAAATATTTTATCTGAATGTCTAATATGGATATGATATTCTAATAAATTTAACAGTTTTACTTTATTATATTTTAAAAAGTGTGTATCTTCTCCAACACTTATTAATTTAAAAGATTTAATTTTGTATTTATCAAACCCTAATAAACTACCATACCCTAGATTATTTTCTTTAATAAATAATCTATTATTTTCTGGACAATATACATATTTTTTTGATGATGAAATAACAGAATTATTATACAAATGTGGTATACATTTATTAATTAATCCTGATAAATATATATCATCATCGTCTATTTTAAATACAAATCTTGTATTACTTTTAAAAATTAAGTTATTTAAACATTCTCCTAATGACTTATCATATTCTATAATTTCATTTTCTATATTATTATCATTAAAAAATTTCTTATAATATTTGATACATAAATTTTTATTATTTAAGCATATTAATAATTTTATATGATAATTATCTTTACTTAAATTTTTTATATTTTGTAAAATATTCCAATGGAATGATGGACGATTAGTGCAACAAATAATACTAATTTTTTTTTTTGGTATATTAATATTATTTTTTGATATTGATAACCCATACAACTCGTACTCTTTAACTTTTGTACTAATTTCGCCATTATCTCCCCAACCATTTTTACGCCAACATATTCCAATATCACTAGTAGCTATTTCATAACATGAATCTTTGTGACTTAAATTATGTTTAAATGTAATACCTTTTACTCCATTTCTAATAAAATAATTTATCTTATTTTTAAAAATATCATTACCATGAATTTTTCCATACACAATTTTTAAAACAACTTCAGGTCTTTCCAAATGAATATTTTGGAATTCATATATTATTTCCAAAATATTTTCTTCATCTCTTAATGTTCCACAATAGATTAAACGTATTTGATTATCATATCTTTTAGGTAAATTAAATTTATAATTATAACATAAAGGTTCAATTATATTTATTTTGTTATTATCAAATCCATTTTTTATATATAAATCCTTTAATTTATTACTTTGAGTTATTATAGATTTGTATTGATTATTTAAATTTTTTAAATATGGTAAATGTATATCCAACCCATAGAAAATAGTTTTATTTAAGTAAGGTTTATTTTTAAAATTATTAATTATATTATGATTTCTTATAAATAATATATCTGCTTTGTAACTTAAATTATCAATTAAATTAATTATACCCTTATTAGTTGGCACTTTATATAATTGATAATTATTAAATTGTAAATTCTTTTCAAAATTATGAGTTGAATATTGTGTAATTAGTAATATTTTATTATTATTTTTCATTAAATAATTCATATAATTAGAAATCATTATTGTATCACCAGCCGTAACATCTAAATTACTGTGTGAATTAATTAATATAGTTGAATTAACTATATTTAATAAATAATGATCATTATTTATTAAGCTATGACATTTTTTAATCCAATTGATAACATCCATAACATTTTTCCATTTTAAACCATATCTACTATGATTATGAACAACAGGTATTCCCATTGCATCCATTTCTTGTACCATATTGGCATTCCCATCATGTGGTGTTAATCTTAATCCAATAAAGCATTGTTTATATACATCTGGCATTCTTTCATAAGGTAAATTTAGATCACTACTATGAATATATTTAAATTGTGGTAAATGTTTCTTAACTAAATCAAATGATAATTTACCATAAATCCTAGCATTATCATCTTTCTTTCTTATACCATCATAAATAAATATCTTATCTCCCTTTTCCATAACAGGTGTAAATAATGTTTTATCTACTAAATTAAAATATACCAATCTACTAAATTTACTTTCATTCTTTAATCTGTTTTTTATATCAGGTGATATTGCTAAGTAATTTTGAGCATTAATCATTCTATAATTACCTACATCACTACCACCAAACATAACATATTTTTTACCCTTATGTGAATTAATAACTTGATAATCTTTATTTACATAAACTCCAAAAAATATACAAGGTTCATTGATATTATGATATTCTCTTAAATTAAATGTTTTTAAAATTCTATTTTTTAGATGGATCAATGAATTTGAAACATATATTTGTTTTATGTTTTTATGTTTTATGAATTCTTCAAATGGATATTCAATTTGTTCACCTTGAGTTCCAAATTTATTATTATGTAATGTTTGTGTTAATGTAATTGGTAATTTTAATCTATTAAATTTATATTTGTGTAATAAATTATTTAAAAAATGGTAATCACCACATCTAATATGTGGCCATCTCGATATATTTTTCACTTTGCTATGAAAACAAAATCCGTTAGCATCTACTTGTCCTAAATTTATATTATTTATATTAGGTGGTATTACTATCTTACCAGCAATATTAACTTGCCAGAATAATATATCATTTTCATTATTTAATTTACTATTTATTATTGTTAAAGCTTGTCCTGTTGAAAATTTATCATCATCATCCAAAAACATAATCCAACCATCTTTAACCTTATCCATCAAAACATTACAATATAAATTATACTTATGACTAGCATTACTTTCAATTTCAATATAAAAATATTCAATTTTATCTTCATAGTCTTTCAAGTAATCTAAACATCTTTCATCATCGTAACAGCAAATTATTCTATAGTTCTTATATTGTTGGTCTAAAATTGATTTTATACATTGTCTAAAAAATGTAGGACGATATGTAGTTCTTATTAAAATATTAATTAATTTTTCATCATCTGCTTTTTGAGTTAACCTATTTTTATCATCAATTAAATGATTAGTATAAACTTCTAAATCAGTTTTATTCTTCATATCTGGATTCAGTTGTTTATAAATTGTTGGATTAAAGTTATTAAAATTTTTATTATATCCTATATTTTTATTAAATTTTTTAAAATTTTCTTGTAAAGAAAAAAGATTTGGTTTTCTCCATGGTTTATTAATTTCAATTTTATTTAAATTATTATATTTTTGTTTATAAAATCTAGGATCTGATTTTAATCTAGGGTCTGATTTTAATCTATGTTTATTTGTATTTTGATATGATGACATTTATAATACAAATATATATTAAATATTTTTTACAATTACGAATTAGTATTTTATTATTATTATAAATAAAACTATTTAATGATAGACAATTATTATTAATTTTTTCATTTAATTTTTTTTCTTTTTTATCTAATTCTATCAAATTAATTTCATTTTTTAATTTAATATCATTTTCTTTTTTTATAAAATTATTTTCATTTTTTAATTTAATATCATTTTCTTTTTTTATAAAATTATTTTCTTTATTTCTTAACTCCTGCTCCCTTCTTTCCATCATACTGTCTTTATTTCTTAATTCCTGTTCCCTTCTTTCCATCATACTGTCTTTATTTCTTAATTCCTGTTCCCTTCTTTCTATCTGACTGTCTTTATTTCTTAACTCCTGTTCCCTTCTTTCTATCTGACTTTCTTTATTTCTTAATTTCTGCTCCCTTCTTTCCATCTGACTTTCTTTATTTCTTAAGTCCTGATCCCTTCTTTCTATCTGACTTTCTTTATTTCTTAACTCTTGCACCCTTCTTTCCATCATACTGTCTTTATTTCTTAAGTCCTGCTCCCTTCTTTCTATCTGACTTTCTTTATTTCTTAACTCTTGCACCCTTCTTTCCATCATACTGTCTTTATTTCTTAACTCTTGCCCCCTTCTTTGACTTTCTTTATTTCTTAATTTCGATATATTTTTATTTGTATTAATAGCGGATTTATATATTCTTTTAGGATTACTAATAATTTTATTATGCATAAGAGTATTATTTCTATTTTGAGAATAAGTAGACATATATTATATTAAAAATAATATATAATCTACTATTACGAATTAATATTTTTATATTATTATTCATAAATTCATTTAACATCATTTGATTTTTTAATTTATTTTCTTCTAATAATTTATCTTTATCATTAAATTTATTTTTTAATATTTCTTCTTCTTTTAATATATCTTTTTTTGATTTATGTTCCTTTTCTTCTAAATTTAATAATTTATTTTCAAATTCATTTTTTATTTTATCTAATTTAATTGCTTTATCTTTATTATCTCTTTCTACTTGTTGATAGTTTTTAATTTGTTCTTGTAGTTGTTGATTAGCTCTTTCTACTTGTTGATAGTTTTTAATTTGTTCTTGTAGTTGTTGATTAGCTCTTTCTATTTGTTGATAGTTTTTAATTTGTTTTTGTAGTTGTTGATTAGCTCTTTCTACTTGTTGATAGTTTTTAATTTGTTCTTGTAGTTGTTGATTATCTCTTTCTACTTGTTGATAGTTTTTAATTTGTTCTTGTAGTTGTTGATTATCTCTTTCTACTTGTTGATAGTTTTTAATTTGTTTTTGTAGTTGTTGATTATCTCTTTCTACTTGTTGATAGTTTTTAATTTGTTTTTGTAGTTGTTGATTAGCTCTTTCTATTTGTTGATAGTTTTTAATTTGTTCTTGTAGTTGTTGATTAGCTCTTTCTACTTGTTCAATAGTTAATTTTTTGTTAAAAGAAGGTTTATTATTAAGTTTATTATTAAGTTTATTCTTAAATACATGATGATTTCTATTAGATGATCCCCAAGCAGACATTTATAATAATATAAAAAACAAAAAAATAATATATTATACGATATAATGTGTGGAATTATTGGTTTTTTGGGAAATGACAATTGTTTTGATTATATATTTAATGGATTATATCAATTACAAAATAGAGGATATGATTCAGCTGGGATTATGTCTATACAAGATAATGAATTTTTTATAAAGAAATTAGTATTAAATAATAACAAAAATGGTATTAATGAATTTAAAAAATATAAAAGTGAATTTAATTCCAATATTGGTATTGGTCATACCAGATGGGCTACTCACGGAATTATCAATGAAGTTAATACACACCCACACTTAAATAATAAAGGAGATATTGCCATAGTTCATAATGGGGTAATAGATAACTATTTAGAATTAAAGAAATATTTAAAAGATTACCAATTTAAATCAGATACTGATACAGAAGTAATAGCTAATTTATTAGATATAAATAAAAATGATTCTAATACAAAAAGAATACAAAAAACTATTAATATGTTGGAAGGAACATTTGCTTTAATTATTTCATTTTTAGATGAACCAAACACTCTATATATAACTAAGAGAGGTAGTCCAATGTTATTAAGTTATAATGATAATATGGCATTAATTACATCAGAAGAAAGTGGTTTTAATGGTCTAGTAAAAAATTATATTAGATTAGATAATAATGATATTTATAAAATAGAAGAAAAAGATAAAATAATTATTAGTAATAATTCAGATAAAGAATTTAAATTTATAAAAAATAATGATTATAAGAATGATTTATCTTTTAAACCTTATAATAACTGGACTGAAAAAGAAATTTTTAAACAAGGTGAAAGTATTTTTAAATGCTTAAATAATGGAAGTAGAATATTTAATGAAGAAGAAGTTATTTTAGGTGGTTTAAATGAATACAAGGAAAAATTAATAGGAATTAATAATTTAATTATGTTAGGGTGTGGGTCATCTTATTATGCATCATTACTAGGTAAATTTTATTTTAAAGATTTAACTAATTTGAATATAATTTTACCTATGAATGCTTGTGAATTTGAATTAGATGATATACCAAAATTAGGTAAAACTGCTATTTTATTCATATCACAATCAGGTGAAACAAGAGATTTATATAAAATTCTAGAACAAGTTAAAAAAATAGATGTGTTAACAATAGGATTAGTTAACACAGTAAATTCAACCATTGCCAATGAAACTGATTGTGGAGTGTATTTAAATATTGGAAAAGAACATGGTGTAGCATCTACTAAATCATTTACAGCACAATCGGTGTTATTAAGTTTAATTGCTATCTTTTTCTCACAAATTCACAAGATAAATCTTTCTATTAGAAGAAATTATATTAAGAATATTTTAAATATAAATAATGATATTCATAATTTACTAAGTAATATAAATGAAGAATGTAAAAGAATTGCTAATATTGTTTATCAAACAGAACATATGTTTGTCATTGGTAAGCAGCAATCAGAAGTTATTGCATTAGAAGGTAGTTTAAAAATAAAAGAAATAACATATTTACATGCTGAAGGATATTCGGCTAGTATGTTAAAACATGGTCCGTTCAGTTTATTATCTAAAGATACATTTGTTATTATGGTAATTCCCGATGATGAATATTATTCTAAATCATATAGTGTTTTAGAACAAATAAAATCAAGACATTCTCCAGTAATCGCAATTACTAATAGACATATTGATAAGGCTGATTATAATATTATAATACCTAAATCATTAAAATTACAAGGTATTCTTAATATTATACCATTACAATTAATATCTTATTATATATCGATTTTAAGGGGATTGAATCCAGATTTTCCTAGAAATCTTGCCAAAGTCGTAACTGTTGAATAAACTAGAAATATTTGGACATTTGAATATTTTTATTTTCGAATCCACATTTTAAATAAAATTTACATAATTCTTCTTTACAATCTAGAATAACTTTATAACATTTATTTTCTAAGGCAATTTCATTTAATTTAGAAATAAGTATTTTACCATATCCTTTACTTCTATATTGTGGTCTAATAAAAATATCTTCAATGTGCCCTACATAACTAAAATTATGAATCATTTTTCGTTCTATTATTAAAGTACCACATCCGATAACATATTCACCATGTTTTAAAACATATATTTCTGCCCCCTTTGGAATATCAATAATAAAATCTACAAATTGATTAATATTAATGTCCTCTGATATGTTAAATTCTGTATTAATTTCCCTAGCTAAAAAAGAATGAGAACTATTTATAGGAATAAGATTCATTATATAATAAAATATATTTTAAAAATGAATAATTTAATTAAAAATATATTGAAGTCTCGAAAAGAATACTATGAAAATAAAAATCAGTTTAAAGTATTATATAGATATCGTGAACAAGGTATTCGTCCAATATATAGAGACATGTATAATAAATTAGAAGTAGATGAATATCTAATAATTGATTTAGAATGGCTACAAGAGGTAAATTATCGTACAAATAACTGGTTTAAGTTTTATATTATTCGAAGTAAAAATATTTACTTTAATACTATAAAAAAACTTATAAAAAGTTACTCCTTGATATTTAAATATATTAATATATTACCTTATGATACTAAAATGTTAATCCTTAATAAGATAATTTATCCAGAGAATAGTATAATTTATCACTGTCATATGAAAATAATAAAAAATGAATTTATATATTTAAAGTTTAATATATAATATAAACTATAAAAATGCCTAAGAAAGCTAAGAAAGGTAAGAAAGGTAAAAATGGCGGTGGTAAACATCAAAAAAATAAACCTAAAAAATCCATAGAAATTGACTCTTGGGATCATTATCTTGGATTAGGGGGTGGGGTAGGTCTTATACAACCTCATAAGAAGGGGGGAGGTAAATATGAAATACAACCATTAGGTCAAAATCAATGGTTTCCAACACAGAAACCTAAAAAACTAGGTAGAATAATAGAAAAAGATGAAATTTATGTTATGTTTACAAAGGAATTAAATGTACATAGAATATGTGTAATATTTACACCCGATAGATACTCTGAGTGCCCTGAGGCAGCAGCTATTATAAGGGATTCTAAAGAAAAAAAGGAGAAAGATGTGGACGTGTTGTTTGGAAAAGAAAAACAACCCGATAACTCTTCATCGGATGAAGATTTCCCAATCGATTTTATATAAAAAAAAATGAATAGTAAATTAATACTATAAAAATATAATTTTTAATAATAAGTTTCTTAGTAAAAGATATATTATTTTTATAAAAAAAATGATTTATTCTATTCAATCTTTTATAAAATAATAAAAATGAATTACAACAGAATAGATTTTTTCAATAAGACTAATGGTCTCTTCTATAAAGCGAAAGACGAAATAATTAAAGAGAGTGGTTTATATAGTAAATTATTCATTTCTCTATTAGGTAATACTGGTGTGGAAATATTAGCATTAATGATGATATTTACATTTAGTATATATATATTAAAAAAATTCACCCGTTATCCACTTCTAATAATAATATTATTGATAACTAAAAATATTATTATTAATAACTATCAATATAGCATTATTATAATGTATCTTACCGATATTATTATTTTTATAGTAGGAACACTCTGTTATATCAAGAATCCTTTAAAAACAACTATACTCGATTTAACATTTGGTGATGGTGAATTTATAGATGAATTTATAGATGAATCTGATGATGAATTTACAGAAGATGAATCTACCGAAGCTGGTGCTTATGATAATAATGATACATGGAAATATGATTATTGAAATAATGATATATTCACATCACATGAGAAATAATTAAAAAATGATACATAATAATTTAAGTATGTAATTAATTAAGTACGCTTCTAATTCAATCAACATTACCAATGAATTTGAATGCCAAGTCACTCCCGACGTTATTCTTTTTAATATCTCTTCAGATGTTGAGTTTACCTTCAACATCTGAAGAGACAGATGGGGAAACCTCTGCTAAGAGGAAAACCCCTGCTAATAGGAAAACCCCTGCTAAGAGGAAAACCCCTGCTAATAGGAAAACCCCTGCTAATAGGAAAACCCCTGCTAAGAGCACAATTACTAAGAGGAAAACCCCTGCTAAGAGCACAATTACTAAGAGGAAAACCCCTGATAAGATAAAGACATATAAAGAAATACATGGTTGGGTTAAACCCAACCATCCTTCGATTGGGGATTGTGCATGCCCCGAGAACCACGAAGGAGACTATGTTATGGCACTGTACGAAGGATATCACTACATGGGTACAGTTATCAAGGTCGGGAAAATTAATTGTCATATACAGTGGAATCATGAAGCCCCAGATAACGATGTGAAATTAACAAATTGTTATTTTGCTGGTTCACCAACGAAACTTATAAAAAAAAAATGATTTCAATGAAATAAATTTAATATATTAATAAATAATATTGATAATATGTCTTATAATTGCTTTAAGTGTAATATAAAAGGTCATAGTATGGATAAATGTCCTAATAAAATAAGATTTAAATGTAGAGCATGTGGTTTATATTTAAATACAGAAGAAGATATAGAACTACATTTTTCATATTATTGTCCAGTGAATAAAGATAAAAGGGAAATTAGATTTGAATGTACATTTTGTGGTAAATTATGTAATACTAATGAAAATTTAAAAAAACATATGTCAATATGTTTAATATGAATATAATATAAATTTATTTAAAATACCCTATACCCATGTCCATTATTTCGATTGGTCCATATATTTATATAAAATAGTATTATTTTTTATTATATATGGATTATCAAATGTATCTTTTAATTAATACAACAAATCAGTATACTTATTTAGGCATTACTAATAATTCTAATAGACGATTAAGACAACATAATGGTGAAATTAAAGGAGGTGCTAAATATACAAGAATGAAAAAAGGAGATGGTAATTGGGTTTATCACACTAAAATAGAAGGATTGACTAAAAGTCAAGCTTTATCTATGGAAAGAACTACAAAGAATTTTAGAAAATACGCAAAGGGAACAACACCATTAGAAAAAAGATTAGATGCTATTAATAAAATGAAAAATAAATATCAATATAAAAAGTAATATTTAAAAATATTTATTTGGATATATATGAATACTAAAAGAATTTTTATCTAGTAAATTAATAATCTTATGTTTTCCTAATTTATTATTAATAAATCTATATTGTTTATATTTTAAATAATTTATTTTCTCAATATCATTCTTATATACAATTTCTTTTAACGAACCTTTTAGTAATTTAAAACAACACCCCGGATCGATATGATTATGTATTACAGATTCTGCTTTAGGTAACCATTCGATAATATATACACTATTATTTTTATCTTGATAAACTAAATTCTTGGTATATTTTTTAGTAATATATATAGAACTCAATGGATGTCTTATTAGAGACCTCCAATTTAAAGAGAATTTATTTAATAATGGAATACTCTTGATGCAAAATTTATTCATTATATAATTAAAATTGATACTTTTTAAATAAAGAGTATATTAATGGTATGTTAATCATAAGATGCCTAGACCTTTTGATATAGCATCTTTAGAAGTAGCGCCTAAAAATAAACGTGATAGAGTTAATGGAAAAGCTTACATATATTGTGGTAAAATTTGTATTTGGAAAGGATATTGGTATTGTCAACACGGAAAACGGAAATATGAATGTAAAGAATGTGGAGGTTCTTCGATTTGTGAACACGGAAAACGGAAATATACATGTAAAGAATGTGGAGGTTCTTCAATTTGTGAACATGGGAAAGATAAATATCAATGTAAAGAATGCGGAGGTTCTAGTATTTGTCAACATGGAAAACAGAAATATCGCTGTAAAGAATGCGGAGGTGCTGGTATTTGTCAACACGGGAAACAGAAATCTAAATGTAAAGAATGCAGAGGTTCTCAGATTTGTTTACATCTGAGAGTGAAACATAGATGTAAAGAATGTGGAGGTGCTTCTATTTGTGAACACGGAAAACAGAAATATCATTGTAAAGAATGCGGAGGTGCTGGTATTTGTCAACACGGGAAACAGAGGTACTATTGTAAAGAATGTGGAGGTTCTGCTATTTGCGAACACGGAAAACAGAAATATTTCTGTAAAGAATGTGGAGGTTCTTCGATTTGTGAACATGGGAAACGGAAATATCGATGTAAAGAATGCGGAGGTGCTGGTATTTGTCAACACGGGAAACAGAAAGAAACATGTAAAGAATGCGGAGGTTCTCAGATTTGTTTACATCTGAGAGTGAAATATACATGTAAAGAATGTAGAGGTGCTGGTATTTGTGAACACGGGAAAAATAAACGATATTGTAAAGAATGTGGAGGTTCTGGTATTTGTGAACATGGAAAACGGAAATATACATGTAAAGAATGTAGAGGTGCTGGTATTTGTGAACACGGGAAAAATAAACGATATTGTAAAGAATGTGGACCTATCAAGCGAAAAACATCTGACCTTGAGGTCATTGCGGTCGTTAAGGGCAATTTGCCTATCAAACGACCTAAAATTAAAAAGGAAAAAAATGTTCCA
>Ga0209383_1000303_pt1 | contig 36365 bp, 36 predicted proteins | sample CoawatmetaG02DNA_FD_187510 | JGI IMG/M metagenome (GOLD analysis project Ga0209383, IMG submission 187510) | Marine microbial communities from the West Antarctic Peninsula - Coastal water metaG029-DNA (SPAdes) (version 2) | ecosystem: Environmental > Aquatic > Marine > Coastal ... | reverse complement strand
TACATTTTGATGTTTTGCTATTACATCCTTTTTTTGACTCTTTTTTACACTGAACAGTTTTAACTTCTTCATCTACAGCATTAAGTATATTTGCTAGTTTAATTTGAGCAGGATCTTTGTTTAAAACGTACCCACCATTAGTGCCTCTGGTGCTTTTTACTATGTTATGTTTTTTTAGTTTTGAAAATATTTGTTCTAAAAAATCTAATGATATGCCCTGTCTTAATGATATATCCCTTAAAGATACAGGATCTACACTGTTGAAATTAGCTAAATCAGCTAAAGCCATTACTGCATATCTGCCTTTTGATGTTAATTTCATTTTTTTGATATTAAGTTATTATTTACCCTTTAAACTATGGATTTTATACAAACTTGACTAAATTAGTCAAGTATAGATTACATAAAAAAGTTTACATATTGTCGCTTAGTTATGATAGATGTAACTTTTTTTTGAGTATAATAATCAATATCATTTATGGATAACAAAATAGTAGAAGTTTTTATACCTGGACCTGCCGGAAGAATGGAAGCCAAGTATTACAAAAGTAATAAAATCACATCACCAATAGCTTTAGTATTGCAACCTCACCCTCAGTATGGGGGAACAATGAATAATAAAGTTGTTGTAGATACATTTCATACATTTATGGACAATGAATTTTCAGTTTGTAGGGTAAATTTTAGAGGTGTTGGGAAAAGTGATGGTGAATTTGATAATGGTCAAGGTGAACTAGCAGATGCTGCTGCAGCTCTGGATTGGCTAGAGAGAGAAAATTTTGATAACTCTCAATGTTGGGTTTCGGGATTTTCTTTTGGATCCTTAATAGCTATGCAACTGCTTATGAGAAGACCAGAGATAAATAGATTTATTGCTATATCTCCTCAACCAAATGTGTATGATTTTTCATTTTTATCACCTTGTCCTACGTCAGGTTTAATGATTTATGGAAAAAAAGACGAGCTAGTTCCTCTTGAAGATATTGCTGATTTAGATAAAAAATTAAGTGCTCAAAAAGGAATTAAAGTTGACTTTCAATCAATAAGTGATGCTAATCATTTTTTTACCAAAACAGAAGATATCTTAGTAAAAAGCTTAGACAAATATATTAAAAAAGAATCTGCTTTATTTTAGTCTTAATAATTTTTAACTAAAACTCCACCAGTGCAAGAGTTTTGTACATTTGTAGTTTTGGGATATGAAATTTCTTTTTTAAGCATTGATCTAATTGCAAGATAAGCAAAAGCCTGGGACTCAATAAAATCTCCATCAATTTTGTAATCATCGATTACTTTTAAAGAAATATTTTTTGGTAATCTTTTTCTAATACTCTTTATTAAAGATAAATTCTTTCTTCCACCTCCACATACTATTATTAATAATTTTTCATTTTCTTTAATTTTGGCTGATCTCAAAATTGATTGATAAATTATTATCGCAGTAAAATCTACTAATGTTGATAAGCCATCCTCATATGAAAGACCTTTCACAAAACTTAAATCAAAATCTTTTATATCAAATGAAAGTTTTTTTTGATTACTTATATTATCAAAATTATCAATCGCTTGATTTAGAATGACCTCACTTGTTTTTCCGATGTTTGAGGCTTCTCCATTTTCATCGTATTTCATTTTTGTATATTTTCTGACCCATTTGTCTAATAGACAATTGCCTGGACCTACATCAAAACTTTTTAAGTCTTCATTATTTTTTGAGATAACAAGAGTAATGTTTGCAATACCTCCTACATTTAAAACACAAGCTGGTTTCTCAATTTGATTCTGATTTACAAGTAAGTTGTGAAAGATTGGTGCTAATGGAGCTCCTTGTCCCCCGTTAAGAATGTCATTTTCTCTAAAGTTATAGACTACGTCTTTTTTTAAAAGACTTGATAACAAATTACCGTCTCCAATTTGTTTTGATACTTTTTCCTGAGCATTATGAAAAATAGTTTGACCATGAAAGCCAACTAGATCTACATCTATTCCTGAGTGTTTTATAATTTCTTTACTAATTTTGGCATGAAATAATGTAATTTTTCTCTCAAGCTCGTTAATTTGATAAGAATTAGTTGTTAGATCCTTTATTGAATTTATTTTATCTCTTAGATTTAGTAAGTCTAAATAAATTACCTCGTCATACTCAAAATATTTGTCAAATATGGGCTCATAGTTATTTTGGCCATCAGATCTAATAATCGATGCATCAACCCCGTCCATAGATGTGCCACTCATTAACCCTAAAGAAGTATAAAATTTTTCCATTCTTATTTTTTAAGTAAATATTGTATATTGTAGATAACATATTTATGAATAAATTTTTAAAAGAATTTAAAAATAGAGGTTTCTTTTACCAGTGTACTGGAGAAGAAAATTTGTCTCAATTATTAGATAAAGAAAAAATTAGAGCTTACATAGGTTTTGATTGTACCGCTGAAAGTCTTCATGTTGGTAGTTTGCTTCAAATTATGTGTCTTAGATTGTTACAAAAACATGGTCACCAACCAATAGTTTTATTGGGAGGTGGCACTACCAGAATAGGTGACCCCTCTGGAAAAGATAAAACTAGAACAATTTTATCTGAAGAAGAAATTGAAAAGAATATAAATAATATTGAAAAAATTATAAAAAATTTTTTAGATGATGAAGACCCAAAAACAAAACCTATATTTGTTAATAATTATACTTGGCTTAAAAATTTGAATTATATCTCTTTTCTAAGAGATATAGGAAAACATTTTACGATCAATAAAATGTTGAGTTTTGATAGTGTTAAAATTAGGTTAGAAAGAGAGCAATCATTAAGTTATATGGAATTTAACTATATGATTTTACAAGCTTATGATTTTTTAGAATTAAATAAAAAAGAAAACTGTATGCTTCAAATTGGTGGCTCAGATCAATGGGGTAATATCGTTAATGGAGTTGACCTTATAAAAAGATACTCAAACAATCATGTTTATGGTTTAACGACACCTCTTATTACATTGGCATCAGGTGCAAAGATGGGGAAAACTGAATCCGGAGCTGTTTGGCTGGATAAAAAATTTCTTTCAGCATATGACTACTGGCAATTTTGGAGAAATATTGATGACCGAGATGTATTAAAGTTTTTAAAAATTTTCACAGATATTAATATTGATGAAATTGAAAATATTAAAAATGATAATATCAATGAACTAAAAATTTTACTTGCTAATAAAGCTACATCTATGCTGCATGGTGAAGATGAAGCAGGAAAATGTGAAGAAACAGCAAAACAAACATTTTCTGAAAATTCATTAGGTGACAACTTGCCAGCCATTCAAATTAACAAAAAAATGTTAGATGATAATATAAACATTTTAGATTTGGTAATTTTATCTAAATTAGAAAAATCTAAAAGTGAAATTCGAAGATTAATCAAAGGAAATGGAATTAAAATAAATAGTCAGACCATTTCTGATGAAAAGTTTTTAGTTACAGAAAATTTATTCAAAGATAATTTGATCAAGCTTTCTCTTGGTAAAAAAAAACATATTAAAGTTGAATTAATTTAGTTCTTTTTAATTTTTTCTAATGTTCTTGTTATAAACCTGGGTGTTAAAGTTTTAATTGGATTTACTGTTGTGGATAGATTTTTTGGAGGTCCTTTTATTTTAAAACTTACACCAAAAACACCTTCACCTGTTTTTTCTCCTATCAATATTTTACCCAGTAGTGGAATTGATGCTATGGATCTATTTATAGTTGTTGCAGGAACTAATGTTCCTCTCAAACTGACTAATTTCTTTGATTCAATATACCCATCCATTAATATAGAAATAGCAGGTCCAATTGCATACATTTCTTCAATCTTAGTAAGATCTTTTTCACTTGAATATCGCATTTCAAAATCAGTAAATCTTATTCCCTCACCAGTTAAGAGATCTGCAATTCCCTGAAGAGATGCTAGACTTAAAAGCTTAGCAAAAACAGGTACTTCTTTAACTTTAAAATTATCAATAACCAATACAGAATCTGAAACACCATCTTTTTTTATAGAATAAAAATCTAGATAACCTTCTTCAAATCCTTTTATGAAAGCGTATCTTTTAATAAAAGGTTTTGGGTAGTTTGAAAAGAATTTTGTAATAGTTTCTTTTTGCTTATTAGTTTCAATGGATAAATTCATTTTTTTATTGTTAGAAAAAGTAGACTCCAGGTTTAATTTACTTAATTTACTTTCTTTAAAAATAAAGTTTCCAAATAAATTTTTTGTGTAATCATTTTTGTTTATATAAGTTGTGTCTATTTTAATATCAAATTTAGAATTAAAATTTTCAAAAATTGTAGAACTTTCTTCATTATCAATACTATTATTAATGAACTGAGTTGCATCAAAACTTTTGCCTTTTATGGAAAAATTAAGTTTATTTCTCTTTAATTCTACTTTATTAAGAAGGTCATTTTTATTTCTATAATCAAGCTTAACGAAATCTAAATCTTTAATTTTAAAGTTTTTACTTAACAACAAGTCTTTGAATAAAATTTGATTATTTCTTTCTGTTATAGAAATAGTTTGAAATATTAATTCTTTATTTTTTTTGTAAATACCTTTTAATAAAATCTCTGAACTATCTCCTTTTTTCTTTTTGTAATCTAAAAAATTTATTATTAATGGATTATTTTTAATATTAAGCTTTGTATCAAATGTTATTTTTCCATCATTATTAATAATACTGTAAGATAATTGATCAAGTTCATCTCCAATGTAGATGTTCCCCCCTCCTTTAATATCCAATATATCTTTTGTTAATTTAATTTTAATTTTATGATCTTCAAACTTAACTTGTTCAGTATAATTGGGTAAAAAAGTTTTTAAATTAAGAGGGTTTTTAACTATTTTAAAATGTTTTAGGTTTAAGTCTGTTTCAAGTTTTAAATCATTCAATTTTAAATTTTTGTTTATGTTAAAAGAAAAGGTATTTATAGAGTTGAAAGCAATCTTTTCTGTCTCAATAGCACTCAGTAAGTCACCAAGCATAGGTTTTAGTTCATTTATATCAAAATTTTGCTGATCATTTATTACTTTTCCATCAATGAAAAATATATTTTTCTTTTCTTCAATTTTAATTAAGGGTGATTTTAATTTTATACTATTAAAGTCTGTTTCTATTTTTCTTAATGTTAATTGATTTTTACTTATATCAAATGAAAGGTTTAAGTTTTCAATTTCCACTTGGTTAAAAATATTAAATTTTGCTTTTTTAATACCCCCATTTATTTGATAATTGTTTTTTATTTCTCCATCTAAATCAAATGTAAGATTTATATTTGCAGATATTAATCCTGCTTTAGTTATGTTATCTAAAACAAACAATTGTGGTGATCCTTTAACTGCTCTTGTTAATGAGATTAGATCTTTAATTTGAATTTCTTTTGTAGAAATTTTTAAATCATAAATAGAAAATTGATTACTTATAATGGATTTTAATGATATATTGGTAGTAATATCAATTAAATCTAAGCTTTTATCTTTCAATAATATTTTGGGGTTTTTTGCTGAAATATTAATACTAAAATTTAGCGGGTTTAATAAGTAATTAACCTCATTTAATGAAAGGTTAATTTTTTTATTAATTTTTGAAAAATTTTTTATAATTTCATTATTAAACTTTTCGGTCTTTATTCCATATATACTTAAGTAAATGACAATAGCGGCAAGCGTTATTATTAATATTATAAGAATTTTAATTATTCTTTTCATTATTTCACTTTATATAATGAACTTTCTAAAAAATCATCAATCTCACCATCTAAGATTTTATCAGGATTTGAGCTTTCAAAGTTAGTTCTATTATCTTTTACCATTCTGTATGGGTGAAGTACATAAGATCTAATTTGATGACCCCAACCAATTTCTGATTTAGAAGATTCTACTGTTTCACTTTCTTTTTCCTTTTTTTTCATTTCAAAATCATAAAGTCTTGCTCTAAGCATATTCATGCAGGTATCTTTATTTTTATGTTGAGACCTTTCATTTTGACATTGAACAACTATTTTAGATGGTAAGTGAGTAATTCTAACAGCACTATCAGTTGTATTTACATGTTGGCCACCTGCGCCACTAGATCTGTATGTGTCAATCCTCAAATCTTTTTCTATAATTTCAATATCAATATTTTCATCAACCACAGGATAAATCCACACACTAGCAAAACTTGTGTGTCTTCTTGCACCTGAATCGAATGGAGAAATTCTGACCAATCTATGAATACCTGATTCAGATTTTAACCATCCAAAAACATAATCTCCTTCAATTTTAATTGTCGATGATTTTATACCTGCTTCGTCACCTTTATGTTCACTTATCAACTGTGATTTAAAACCCTTTATGACAGACCATTTTAAATACATTCTCCTCAACATTTCAGCCCAATCTTGACTTTCAGTGCCTCCTGCTCCAGCGTGAATTTCTATGTAACCATCAAAACTATCAGTTTCATTAGATAGAAAGCATTTTGTTTCATTTTTTTTAGCTAATTTTTTTAGATCTTTAATATTTTCTAAAACTTCAGCAATAATTGTTTCGTTTTTTTCTTCTAAAGCTAATTCATTTAACTCATGCAAATCAGTTAAGGAATTAACAGAATTATCATATGATTTTATTAACTCCTCATATAACTTTTTTTCTTTAATTATTTTTTGTGAATTTTTTTTATCTTGCCAGAAATTTGGCTCTAACATTTTATGATTATTTTCTTCTAATTTTGAATGAATATTATTTTTTTCAAAGATACTCCTTAACTCTTTGATTGATTTTTTCTATTTCAGATCTGTAATTTAAATATTCATTTTCCATTAATAAAACCTTAATATATTATTATTTTTTAATCTGTTATTAATATCTTTATTTAATAAGTTATCTATTTTTATATTTTTATAAGCCTCAATTATAGTTGTCTTACTCTCACTCACGGCTTTCTTGCCTGTTAATGGATCAATAACTCTCATTAAAATATTCTCTGCAACTTTAAACGGTCTTGCATCTTCTTTTTTTACTGCATTTTTTACAAAGCTTTTAAAAATTGGTAATGCTGTTTTGGCGCCAGTCTCATACCTACCCAGTGATTTTGGATTATCCGAACCAACATATACGCCTATTGCAAGTTTTGAAGTAAATCCAATAAACCAAGTGTCAGTATTACCATTAGTAGTTCCTGTTTTCCCCCCTAAATTTAAATTTAGGTCTTTTAAATTTTTTCCCGTTCCATTCTGAACTGTCCCTTCCAATATTGAGGTCATTTGATATGCCGTTTGAGGAGAAAAAATTTGAGTAAATTTATCTTTTATTTCTGGATAATTTTCGCTTAAATAGGATATTTGATCACAATTTACACATTTTCTTTTTTCATTATTAAGTATTGTATTTCCTTCACTATCTTGGATTCGGTCAATCATTATAGGTTTTACTAGTTTTCCACCATTAACAAATGAAGAATATGCAGATGTTAGTTTCAGTAGGGTTGTTTCAGCTGAACCTAATGAAATAGATAAAAGTTCACTTGGGTTATCGTAGATACCTAATTGTTTTGAAAAATTAACTATTTTTTTTAAACCAAGGTCTTGGGCAATTCTTACTGTCATTAAATTTCTAGATTTTTCTAATCCCATTCTTAATGTGGATGGTCCATAAAATTTTTTTCCATAGTTTTCTGGTTTCCACATCTTTAGATCAGACCCTTGCTTTAAAACTAATGGGGCATCTAAGATTAAAGTAGAAGGAGTGTAGCCATTTTCAAGAGCTAGTGCATAAATAAATGGTTTAAACGCTGAACCAGGCTGTCTTGATGCTTGGGTTGCTCTATTAAATTCACTTTTTTTAAAACTGAAGCCACCACTTAATGCTAAAACTCTTCCTGTAAATGGGTCCATTACAACTATACCCCCATTTACTAAGGGTAATTGTCTTAAAGCAAATATATTATTATTCAAATTCTCTACATAAATTATATCTCCAATTTTTAAAATCTCATTAAATTCTTTTTTAATCCAAGAAATATTCTCATATTTAATAACTCCACTTAATTTATTCTCTGTTTCAATTTCTATAGAAAATTTATCAATTTTATTTACTATCGCTAAATTCCAATTAATTGATTTTTCTAATCTAAATTTATCTAAATGGTCTTTCCAATTATCTAATTTTTTAACCCTCAATAATGGCCCACGCCAACCTTTTCTTTTATCGTAACTTACCAAGCCTTCTCTTAAAGACTCTATGGCAATTCTTTGTAAATTTAGATTTATTGGAGTGCTAATATTTAATCCTTGTTTATAAACTTTATCAAAACCGAGTTGATCAACAACATCTTTTCTAATATCCTCAACATAATAACTTGTGTCTTCTGTAAAAGTTTTTTTTCTTTTTTTTAATATAATTTTTTTATTAATAAATTTTTTATATTCTATTTTACTTATATAATTATTTTCAAACAAATTTTGTAAAACTAAGTCTCTTCTGAATTTAGCTAACTCTATATCTTTATAAGGACTATATCTGCTTGGGGCCTTGGGTAGTGCCGCTAATAAAGCGGCTTCATCATAGCTCAATTCACTAATTGACTTATCAAAATATTCTAAACTTGCAGAAGCTACCCCATAGGCACCTCCTCCAAGGTAAATTTGGTTTAAATATAGTTCTAGTATTCTTTCTTTTGAAAGTGCTCTTTCTATTCTGAATGCTAAGATTGCTTCTTTTATTTTTCTATTTAAGCTTACTTCGTTGGTTAGTAAAAAATTTTTTGCTACTTGCTGTGTTATAGTCGAGGCACCTTCTAATCTTCTTGATGAAGCAATATTTGAAATATTGTTAACTATTGCTCTCAATACTCCTTTTGCATCTACACCGGGATGAGAGTAAAAATTTTTATCTTCAGCAGATAAAAAAGAGCTGATTATTTTTTTTGATATTGCATTGTAGGGAACAAAAATTCTTTTTTCAGTAGAAAAATCATTCACTAATTCGCCATCACCCGAATAAACTTTACTTGAAACTGCTGGCTTGTAACTCTTAAGAAATTTGTAATCTGGTAAATTATTAGAAAAAGCCCATAAAACAGCTAATATAGAAAATGCACTTAATAGACCAAAGCTTAAAATTAGTATAAGTATATTTTTAATAATTCGATGCATTTAAGTTTAATATATATATTAATTTGTTAAAGTTAAGGCACTCGAATTGAAACAAAATTTAAAATTATTTAAATAAAATGAAACAACTAATCAAAAATATATGGAAAAAAATTTATACATTGATGCTTCGCATCCAAACGAGACTAGAGTTGTACTTAAATCTGGTGAAAACATTGAAGACTACGAATATGAAGGTTTAAAAAATAACCTAATCAAGAACAATATATATCTTGGTAAAGTTAGTCGTGTAGAGCCCTCTTTACAGGCTGCCTTTATAGATTTCGGAAGGGATAGACATGGGTTTTTATCGTTCAATGACATTCAATCAGACTACTACCAAATTCCACAAAGTGATTTAGTTAAAATAAAAGAAGAAGAGGAAAAAGAACGAGAAGAACTTTTAAAAGAAAGCGAAAAAGAAGAACAAAAAAATATTAACGAAGGCAACTTAGACGTTAATGATCCAGTAGAAATTAAACCTGAATCAGAAATTGAATTAGCCGGCACTGAGGAATTAACAACATCAGATGAATCAGTAGAGCCCGAAAGCCTTGATCAAGCATCTCTGGTTACCGAACTAAAAAAAGCTACACCAAGATTCAGATCTAAAAGATATAAAATACAAGAAGTTATAAAACCTAATCAAGTAATCTTGATACAAGTATTGAAAGATGAAAGAGGACAAAAAGGCGCTGCGTTAAGCACTTTTATTTCTATTGCTGGAAAGTATATTGTTTTAATGCCCAATACTCCAAAAGGTGGTGGAATATCACGGAAAATTTTTAATCCCGGTGAAAGAAAAAAAATTAGAACAATCTTAAACGATATAGTCATACCAAATGAAATGGGACTCATCGTTAGAACTGCTGGATCCAATAAAACAAAAAACGATATAGACCATGATCTTCAAACATTGATAAAAACTTGGAATGGGATTAAAGAAATCGCATTAAATTCTATAGCACCATCTTTAATTCACCAAGAAAGTGATATTATAAAAAGAACTTTAAGAGACATGTATGACGAAGATACAAACTCTATAGTTATCGAAGGTAACGATGGTTATAAAAAAGCACAAGGTTTTATGAAATTAATAATGCCATCTCATGTTAAAAAAATAAAGAAATATAGAGAAAAGGTTCCTTTATTTTTTAAGGAGAATATAGAGGAAAAATTAAACCAGATTTATGATTCAGAAGTTAAATTAAAGTCTGGTGGGTATTTGGTAATCAATCCAACAGAAGCATTGGTTTCAATTGATATAAACTCTGGAAGTTCAATAAAGCAGAAAAATGTAGAAAGCACTGCTTTAGATACCAATCTTGAAGCAGCAGAGGAGATATCAAGACAGATTAAAATCAGAGATTTATCTGGTTTAATAATCATCGATTTTATTGATATGTTGAGCTTTGGAAACAGAAGGTTAGTTGAGAGAAAACTGAAAGAAAAATGTAGAACGGATAGAGCAAGAATTCAAATAGGAAGGATTAGTAATTTTGGATTATTAGAGATGTCTAGACAAAGGTTGCGTGAAAGTGCCGTAAAATGGAAAGTTACTCTTACAGATGAGTCTTTTGCTATGAAAATTCTTAAATTAGTAGAGGTTAAAGCTGTTTTAACAAAAGCGAAGTTTGTAGAGTTAAAAATCTGTGAAAAAATATCAGACTTCATGAAAGAGAATTTTATTGAAGATTTAAAATATTTTGAAGAGAAAAACTTAATTAAAATAGATATTATTGCAGATAACTCACTTATTATTCCTGAATATATAATTGATCTTCAGAATAAAACTAAAAAAACAATAGAAACTGTAGAGCATCTAGAAAAACTTAAAAATCTAGAAGAACAAAAAAAAGAGGTTAAATCTTTTGAAATCCTAAATAAAAAGAAGCCTTATAAGAAAAAACCTTTTTTTAAAAAGAAGTTTTTTAAAAAACCGGCGGCTTAAATAATTCCCGTTATTGGTGAGGATGCATTTCCATATATAGATTTTTCTATACGTCCTGCTAAAAAAGATTGTCTACCAGCAATGACACCATTTTTGAATGCTAATGCCATTTGAAATGGTTTCTTAGCTTTTGCGATCGCTGTATTAGCCAAGACTCCATCACAGCCTAACTCCATAGCAATAACTGCATCTGATGCTTGACCTAGACCAGCATCAATTATTAAAGGTAGTTTTGTCTGACTTCTTATAATTTTAATATTTGTTGTATTTTGAATTCCAAGTCCTGACCCTATGGGCGCAGCTAGAGGCATGATTGCACAAGCCCCTACATTTTCCAATCTTTTTGCCATCAATGGATCATCACTACAATATACCATCACATTAAATCCTTCTTTAGTCAAAACCTCAGTTGATTTTAAAGTTTCAATCATATCAGGAAATAAATTTTTTTTATCTCCCAGCACTTCAAGTTTTACTAATTTCCATCCACCAATTTCTCTAGCTAATCTCAGCGTTCTAAGAGCTTCTTCGGAATTAAAACATCCAGCTGTATTTGGAAGGTAAGTAATTTTTTTTGGATCTATATAATCCATTAATAATGGTTTTTTTTTATCTGAAATATTAACTCTTCTTACGGCAACTGTGACTATTTCTGCACCAGATAATTTTATAGCCTGTGCACATTCAGTCATACTTTTATATTTTCCAGTACCAACTATTAATCTGGAGTTAAAATTTTTTTTAGCTACTATTAACTTATCTTTTTTCACTTTTATCCACCCCCAATAAAATGAACTATTTCAATTTTGTCATTTTTTTTTAGTTTAATTTTATTTGTTTTATTTTTATCTATTATTTCTTGATTTAATTCAATTGCTACTTTTTTAAGGGGAATTTTTAGTTGTTTTAGAAAAACTGAGAGACTTAAATTTTCATTTATCATTGAAAATTTACCGTTTATCTTAATTTTTATTTTTTTTATTTTTTTCATAATGTATAAGAATTGAATGAGTAATAATATTATAATTATCAATGGACCTAATCTTAATCTATTAGGTGAAAGAGAACAATCACAATATGGATCTATAACTTTTGATCAACTAAAAGAGGATTGCTTAAGTAAAGCTAAAAAGCTGAATATTAATTTAGAGTTTTCTCAATCAAATATAGAGGGTGAAATAGTTACAACTATACAAGAAGCTAAAAATAAATTTGATGGTATAATTATTAATGCTGCTGGTTTCACTCATACATCTGTTGCGATCAGAGATGCTTTAGATATTTATAAAAAACCAATTATTGAACTTCACATATCAAATATATATAAAAGAGAAGAGTTTAGACGTAAATCTTTAATCAGCGATATTGCTACAGGTGGAATTTTTGGTTTAGGCGACAATGGTTATATTTTAGCCATAATTGCAATGCAAAACATGTTAAAAAATGAAAATAGATAAAAATATTATTAAAGAATTAACTGACTACTTAAATGAGTTCAATTTAACTGAAATTGAATACACAGACAAAGATACCAAGATCAAAGTATCAAAATCAAACCCAGCTAACTCAAATCAAGTTGTGAGTGTTGCTGCTTCTGCTCCAATATCTAGTGAAGCTAAGTCTAATGTTGTATCTGGGACTAAAGTTAAATCTCCTATTATAGGTACTGCTTATCTTGCAGCAGAACCTGGAGCAAAGAAATTTGCAGAGGTTGGTAAAAAAATTAAAAAAGGTGAAACAGTTATGATAGTTGAGGCTATGAAAACTATGAATCATGTCCCTTCTACTGCTGATGGAATTATAAAAGAAATTTGTGTAGAAGATGGCCAACCTGTTGAGTATGGCCAAACTATTATTATTGTTGAATAATGTTTAAAAAAATTCTAATTGCAAACCGTGGGGAAATTGCAGTTAGGGTTATTCGTGCATGCAAAGAATGGGGAATAGCAACCGTTGCAGTTCACTCAGATGTGGATAGAAATAGTATGCATGTTAGGCTTGCTGACGAAAGTGTTTGCATTGGTTCTCATCAACCAGCAAATAGTTATTTAAACATACCTGCATTAATGTCTGCAGTTGAACTCACAAAGGCAGAAGCAGTTCATCCTGGATATGGTTTTTTATCTGAAAATGCTAACTTTGCTAAAGTTTTAGAAGAAAATAATATTAAATTTATTGGCGCTTCCTCAAAACTTATAAAAATGATGGGTGATAAAATTCAAGCAAAAAAAATTGCTAAAGAGCATGGGCTACCCATTATTGAAGGTTCTGAAGGTGGCGTAACAGATATAAAAGCAGCAAAAGAACTTTGTAAAAAGATTGGATTTCCAGTTTTAATTAAAGCCTCTGGTGGTGGAGGTGGCAAAGGAATGAAAATTGTTCATAAAGAAGATGAATTTGAAACATTATTTTCAACAGCAAAATCTGAAGCACAAAAATATTTTGGTAACAATGAAGTTTATATTGAAAAATTTTTCCAAAATCCAAGACATATAGAAGTTCAAGTATTATCAGGGAAAAATAGAACAGTTCATTTGCACGAAAGAGACTGCTCTGTGCAAAGAAGGCATCAAAAATTAATAGAGGAAACTCCTAGCCCAGTTTTAACGGATCAAATTAGAAAAGAACTTTTTGAAAGAACTGTAAACATGGTAAGCAAAATTGGTTATGAGGGTGCTGGAACAGTAGAATTTATTTATGAAGATGGGAAGTTTTATTTCTTAGAAATGAATACTAGAATTCAAGTTGAACATCCAGTTACAGAAATGGTTACAGGTATTGATATAATTAAAGAACAAATTTGGATAGCTTACACAGGTGAAACAGCTCTTAAACAAAGTGATATTAACCCAAGAGGTCATGCTATTGAATGCAGAATTAATGCTGAGGATGCTAGTAAAAATTTCCAACCTTCTCCAGGAACTATAGGTATGTGCCATCAACCATCAGGTTTTAGAACAAGAGTAGATGGTGCAATTTTTCAAGGTTATAAGGTTACCCCATATTATGACAGTATGATTTGTAAGGTAATTACACATGGAAGAAATAGAACTGAGGCAATTCAAAGAATGAATAGATCATTAGATGAATTTGTGATTGAGGGCATCACAACAACAATACCTCTTCATAAAATTTTACTTAACCACAAAAAATTTATTGAGTCAGATTTTAATGTAGGTTGGCTAGATAACGAAAAAGTTATCTAATAACATTTAATAAGCCAAATATCATAAACTGGATGATCAAACGGGTTGATTGCTGGACTTGATGAAAAAGTCCACCCATTAAATATAAAAACTTCATTATTATCTTTGTTTGCTAGGTCTTGCACTTGAATGTAAGCTGTTATCTCTGGGTTGTCATCAAACTCTGAATTTTTACATTTTAAACTTTTAATCAAAAGATTTTGGAATTTTTTTTCTTTACCTATAGTTAGCCTTAAAAGGTTAGTTTTAGAGCTAACTTTATCTAAAATTTTTATTTCAATAAATTTTCCATCTGAACTTTCTAGAGCATTTATAGAAGATGGGATGCTTATTAAAAAAAAATAGAATAAAATTAATACAAAATTAATTTTTCCAACTTGTATATTTTTTTTTAATTTGTTCATTATTTCTATTTGGGTGGTAGGCATTTTCTGTGCCCGTTTGATTGGATTGATGGGGTTTTTGCCAATTATATTTTTCTAAATCATGCTTGTTCTCAATTCTATTATTTGTAAAATGAATCCACGAATACCACTCACTAGGTATTTTTGAAGCATCAATCTCACCAATATAAATTATCCATCTTTTACCAGCTTTGTTTTCATAGTATTTATTGCCAAGAGAATCAGTTCCCACAAGTTTGCCTGAAAAAATTGTTTTTAATTTTGTTCCAAGAGTTTCCTGATTCCACCAAATGAAAATTTTTTTTAAAAGTGTCAACATATAATTTTGCAAGTTCTTCAATCTAAAATTGTATAATTTAAATTAGACTAAACTATGGATTTGTATATAAATTAATTCTCTTGTGATTCAAATTATAAATTAATTAAAGGAAAAATGGCAAAATATTTAGTAGAAACTTATTATACATGCAGCTTTAAAGTTAATCATTATCTAGATGATATTAATGAGGCAGAATTAGCAAACCTTGAAAAACGTGATGATGGAAAATTTGAGGTTTTAGATGTTAAACTTGATACAAGAAAAACAAAAAGTTTAGATCCAAATAATAAGGTAACTGAAGCTAAAAAATTAGATATTATATCTGAACAAAGCCAACCTAAAGTTATTTCAAAAGAAAATAACACTGCATTTGTAAAAAAAATTAACGAAGGCGTAGGTAAGAGATTTAGTATGCCCGATAGAAGAAAGGGCTATATTCAAAAAGCAACTATCGGTGATCATAAAGTTTATTTGCATACTGGTGAATATGAGGATGGGAAAATTGGTGAAATTTTTATTGATACAAGCAAAGAAGGAGAGTTAGTAAAAGCTTTGATGAATAATTTTGCAATAGCCATATCACTTGGTCTTCAGTACGGTGTTCCTTTAGATGAATTTATTAGTGCTTATGTTGATACTAAATTTGAACCATCTGGAAAAGTTCATGGTAATGACAGGATAATGAGTGCTTCCTCAATACTGGATTATATTTTTAGGGAATTAGCTATTTCATATCAAAATAGAGAAGACCTAGCACATACACCAGCTATTGGTGGGTCAGATAGATCTTCACCAGAAGAAGAAAACACTGAAGATCAAAATCAATTACTTAAAATTGTAAGAGATATTACTAGCAAAGGCTTTGTTAGAAATAATTACAAAAAAAATCTTGTTGATTTATCTGATGTTAAGATAAATTTAAAAGGTAAAAAGTAATATTACTTTTTAAGTTTTAAAGCTAATCCAAGTTCCTTAAGCTGTTCTTCATTAACTTCTGAAGGAGCATTCATCATTAAGTCTTGGGCATTTTGATTCATTGGAAACATTGTAACTTCTCTAATATTTTTCTCATTAGCTAAAAGCATTACAATTCTATCTATTCCTGGTGCTATACCTCCATGAGGTGGTGCACCGTAACTAAGAGCATTAATCATACCGCTAAATTTTTCATCAACTTGTTCTTTCTGATAACCTGCAATTGAGAATAATTTATACATCAGTTCAGGTACATGATTTCTAATTGCACCAGAAGACAATTCTATTCCATTGCAAACAATGTCATATTGGTAAGCTTTAATATTAAGAGGATTGTCAAAATCAATATCTTTAATATCACCTTGAGGCATTGAAAATGGGTTATGGCTAAATTCAATTTTATTAGTTAATTCATTTTTTTCAAACATTGGATAATCAACAATCCAACAAAATGCGAAAGTATTTTCGTCAATTAGATCTAAATCTTTGGCTATTTTATCTCTAGCTTGAGAGGTTATTTTTTCAACATCTTTTATTTTTCCACAAGCAAAAAATATACTATCACCCACTTCAGCTCCAGTAATTTTCATAATTTCTATAAGTGCTTCTTTGGAGAAAAATTTTCCTACAGGACCCTTTGCTGAAATATTTTCATTTTTTTCAATTGTAAAGTAAGCCAAGCCAGATGCGCCCTGTTCCTTGGCCCATTTATCAATATTGTCAAAAAAACTTCTAGGTTTTTCTTTTGTATTCTTAGTTACAATACATCTAACTTTAGAACCAGATTTAACAAGTTTCTTAAATATTTCAAAAGTAACATCATCACGTGTAAATATTTCTGATAAGTCAGAAATTATTAATGGATTTCTTAAGTCAGGTTTGTCTGATCCGTACTTAAGCATTGAATCATCATAAGGTATTCTTGGGAATTTTTCATAAATTAATTTTTTTGAAGAAAAATTTTTAAAAACATTTACTATTAATTTTTCTACAACTTGAAAAATATCTTCTTGCTCAACAAATGACATTTCTAAGTCAAGCTGGTAAAATTCACCTGGACTTCTATCTGCTCTAGCATCCTCATCTCTAAAACATGGGGCTATTTGAAAATACTTATCAAATCCAGATACCATTATTAACTGTTTAAATTGTTGAGGTGCCTGTGGTAGTGCATAAAATTTTCCTGGATTTAATCTACTAGGTACTAAAAAATCCCTAGCCCCTTCTGGGCTTGAAGATGTTAAAATTGGAGTTTGAAATTCTAAAAACCCTAATTTAAACATTTCATTTCTAATAAATGAAATAACTTTTGATCTTAATATAATATTGTCATGAATTTTTTTTCTTCTTAAGTCTAGAAATCTATATTTAAGTCTAATTTCTTCAGCATATTCTTGATCGCTAAATACAGGCATCGGAAGCTCTTTGCATGTTCCAAGAACTTCAAATTTATCAATATTAACTTCTATTTCACCCGTTTGCAGTTCTGAGTTAATGGTATCAGCACTTCTCTTAACTACTTTTCCATTTATCTTAATTACACTTTCTAACTGAATTTTTTCTAATAATTTAAAACTCTCATTACTTTTATCAATAATACATTGAGTCATCCCATAATTGTCTCTTAAATCAATAAACAAAAGATTTCCGTGATCTCTTTTTTTATTAATCCATCCAGATAGTGCAATTTCTTGTCCACTGTTATCTTGATTTAATTCACTACAATTATGTGTTCTATATTTATTCACTTATTCCTCTAATGCCTCATTAATAATCTTAAAATCGATTGATTTTTTCTTTTTTAAACTAATCTTGTCAATTTTATATATGAATTCAAATATTTTGCCATACGATCTCTCAACTCTTTTAATGATAAAATCAATCAATTTTTTGTCTAAAGTAATCTGTCTGTCAGATAAATTTTTTAGTATTAAGGCAAACATCAATTCATCATCGGGGTTATCAATTTTTGCTAAAAGACAGTTTTTGGTTCTTGACCTAAGGTCTTCGAGTTGAAAGTTAATTTCAGATATGGGCTTAGAAGAGGTTATTATTAAAAATTTATTATCTTGATCTATTGTATTGAAGAGTGTGTAAATAAGTTTCTCATTAATATCTAAACTTAAATCTTCTAAAACTATGTTTTGATAGGGCTTGATTGCTTTTAAACTTTCATTGTTGAGTAAATTCGATTCAATTCGAATGCCATTAAATTTTTTTAAAAAAATATTAATTAAGTGAGTTTTGCCAGAAAATTTTTCTCCGCTTATATTTAAAAAATTTTTTTCCCATTTAGGCCACTTATTAATTAGCTCAAAAGTATAAAAATTACTTTTACCTACATAAAAATCATCATCTTTAAAGTTTTGCTCATAATCAAAATCTAGTAACAGCTGATTTAAACTTTTCATTTAACTCTCCAAACATTATTTTCCATTATAAAATCAAAATTTCTTTTTACCATATCATTCAAAAAAGTTTTAGGAGAGCCATTATAAATTATTTTATATTGTGTATGTTGGTTATTAAATTTTAAGATGTAAAAATTAGAAATCAAATCAATAGTATCTAGTGTTTCCTCAAATTCCATAAGTTTTTTATAATCTTTTGAGTTTATAGATATAGTCAAAGGAAGTTTTATAGAGGTATTGATTTCATTATTTTTTTTCCACTGATCTTCATAAACATTTTTTAAATTTTCTAAAATTTTGTTAAAATCTTTTCTATCATTTAAATTAACTTGAGAGTATTTTTGATTGTTTATTTTAAGTGAATTATTTAAATAAATTTTTGAAAGTATTCTAACTTCATTTTTTTTTTTGTATATTATTGAAATTATATAATCTTTTAGATCATATTTTTTTATTAAGTTTATAAAATCGTATGATTCAATGGAATTGGACATTTCTTGGATTTTCTTTAAATCTTCAATATCTTCACTTGGTAACAAATAATCTAATAATTGATAACTTTTATTTACGTCATTCCATCTTCTGTAAAAAATATTATCATTAAATAAATAAATATTATCCAAATCTACATCTACTAATATTGGAACTAATAAAACTTTATTTTTTATTGGTATAGATGGAAATATATTTTTTCTCTCTAAAAAGTTTAGAACCTTTTTTTTATTAAATGTAGTTTCCAATTTTGCAAAATATTCATTATTAATAAATTTTTCGTCACTAATTATGAAAGAATCAATCATTCCTTTGAGTTCTTTTATTGAAATATTTTTAATTTTATTTCTATCACCTGAGGTTGTAATCATATAAAGTAAATCAAAAAAAGATCTCTTGAATCCATCGTCTATTGCGGTGTTTTTTGTAAAATTAAGCTCAAATGGAGATGAAATTTCAACATAAGATACTTTAAATGTTTTTGCATACAAATTAGTTGTGGAAAAAAATATTATAAATAGAACGAATGAAATAAAAAATATATATACTTTTTGTAATCTTAATAATTTATTAATAATTTGCATATTTTATACTAATGAAAAAAAAAAAATTTACCTATGAAAAAAGCGGTGTAAACATCAATGCAGCTGATAATTTTGTTAAATTCATATCCTCAATTTCATCAAATAATAAAGGCAAAAAAAAGTTTAATAATATTGGTGGTTTTGGTTCAATTTCTAGTATCCCTAAAAATATAAAAAAACCAAAAATTGTTGCTTGCACCGATGGTGTTGGAACAAAAATTGAGATAGCAAATACCCTTAATAAATACAACACTATTGGTATCGATTTGGTTGCTATGAGCGTAAATGATCTAATTGTTCAGGGAGCAAGACCGTTATTATTTTTAGACTATATTTCAATTAATAAAATTAATTTAAAAAAATTAAAATTTATCCTTAAAGGAATAGTAAAAGGCTGTAAAATTTCTGACTGTGAATTAGTTGGAGGAGAAACTGCTGAGATGCCAGGCACCTATGAAAAAGGTAAGTTTGATATAGCCGGCTTTGCTGTGGGTGTAGTAGCTGAAAAAAAAATACTAGATAAAAAAAATATAAAAAAAAATGATTTGCTACTAGCTATACCCTCAAGTGGTATCCACTCTAATGGATATTCATTAGTAAGATATATTTTAAAAAAAGAAAAAATTAATTTTAAAAATGATAATTTTTTAAAAAAAGAACTATTAAGACCTACAAAAATTTATGTGAAAGAAGTTTTAAATCTAATTGATAGAAATCTTATAAATGGATGTGCGAATATTACGGGTGGAGGATTAGGAGATAATATTAAAAGAGTAATTCCAGATGGATTAGTTGCAGATATTGATTTAACTAAAATTAAAACTAAGAAAATCTTTAAATGGTTGAGACAAAATAATATAGAGGACAAAGAGATGTTAAAAACATTTAATTGTGGTGTTGGTTTTTGCATAATAGTTAAACCAAAAAATTTAGGTAAAATTTCAAAATTTTTTACTAATGAGTTTAAGCCATATATTATTGGAAAAATTATTTCAGGAAAAAATAAAGTTAAGCTTAATGGAAAAATTGACTGGTCTTAAAAAAATAAAAACTGCCGTTTTTATTTCAGGAACTGGTAGTAATTTAAAAAATATTATAAAATTTTCTAAAATAAATAAATCACCTATTTCAATAGATTTGATAATTTCTAATACCAGGCTAGCTAAAGGTTTAATATATGCAGACCAATTCAATATTAAAAAGAAAATATTTAACTTTCAAAAATTTAAAAATAGTGAAAAAAATATATCAATCTTGTTAAAAAAAGAAAAAATAAAATTTGTTTGCCTGGCTGGTTTTATGAAAATTTTATCTGAGGGCTTTATAAAAAAATTTCATGGAAAAATTATTAACATGCACCCTTCTCTGCTTCCAAAATACAAGGGTCTAAACACTCATAGTAGGGCTATTAAAAATAAAGATAAATTTGCAGGATGTACTGTTCACTATGTAACCGCAAAGCTTGATTCTGGAAAAATTATATTGCAAAAAAAAGTTAAAATAACCTCTAAAGAAAACGTTGCTTCTTTAGCAAAAAAAGTTTTGAAACAGGAGCATAAATTATATCCAGCTGCTATTTTGAAAATTTTTAATTAGTCTTTAAAAAAGAAATCAATTTCTATCTTAGCATTTTCAACGCTATCAGAGCCATGAACAGAATTTTTATCAATAGAAATTCCATATTTTTTTCTTATAGTTCCTTCTGCAGCATCCTCTGGCTTAGTTGCACCCATTAAATCTCTATTTCCTAATACTGCATTTTCTTTTTCAAGAACCATCACAACTATTGGGCCTGATGCTAAATACGCACATAAATCATTATAAAAGGGTTTTGTTTCATGAACCTTATAAAACTGCTCAGCTTCAGATTTTGATATTTGGATTTTTTTATCTTTAACGATATTAAATCCTTTATCTTTAAACATGTCTTTTATTTCATTTTCTAAACTTCTCTCAACAGCGTCTGGTTTAATAATTGATAAAGTTTGTTCTATATTACTCATAATGTTCCTCTATTAGTTGATTTAATAATCTTACTCCATAACCAGTTGCTCCACCTGAATTTAAAGCACCACCATATTTTGAAAAAGCCATGCCAGCTATATCTAGATGAGCCCAAGGTGTCTTGTTTAGAATAAATCTTTGTAAAAATTGTGCTGCAGTTGTTGACCCTGCTCCACCAACATAATTTATATTCTGCATGTCAGCATTTTTTGAATCTATAAGTTTATCAAAGTTTTTATGTAGAGGCATTCTCCATAGTTTCTCTTCAACTTTTTCACCTGCGTCTAATAATTGTTTTGATAATTTGTCATCATTTGAAAACAGCCCACCATACTCAGACCCTAATGAAACTATTATAGCTCCAGTCAAGGTTGCTAAATCAACCATAAATTTTGGTTTAAATTTCTTCTCTGTAAAAGTTAAAGCATCTGCTAAAACTAATCTACCTTCTGCATCTGTATTCAATATTTCTATTGTTTTGCCACTGTAAGACTTAACAATATCTCCAGGTCTTTGAGCGTTGCCTCCAGGCATATTTTCTACAAGCCCTACAACACCGACAGCATTTATTTTTGCTTTTCTTAATGCTAAATTTTTCATTAAGCCAACTACTGTTGCAGAACCAGCCATATCATAAGTCATGTCTTCCATAAATTTTGCAGGTTTTAGAGAGATACCACCAGTATCAAAACAAACTCCCTTACCAACAAATGCCAAAGGTTTAGAATTATTTTTTAATCCATTCCATTCCATTGTTACTAAATAAGTTCCTCGGATGCTGCCCTGCCCAACGCCTAGTAATGCATTCATACCTAATTTTTTTAATTTTTTTTCATCATAAATTTCTATTTTCAAACCATATTTCTTTAGAGAGCTTAATCTTTTTGCATACTCATCTGGATGTAAAATATTTCCTGGCTCTGATACAAGATCTCTTGCAAAAAACGTTCCTTCTTCTAAGGCTTTAAATTTTAATTGATTTTGAGGAGATACTTTATTCTTATTTCCAATGACATTTATAGAAATAAGTCTTTTATCTTTTTTTGATTTATATATGTTAAATTCATAGGATTTCAATTTTAATCCGTGCAGAAAATATCCTAAAAAATTATCTATTTTACTGTTTATGGTGTCTGAGTTTACAAAAAAATCATTTTTCTTATCATAATTTATATAACCATGAAATTTAGCTCCTAAACTTTCTATGTCAGAATTCTTTAGATCTTTTTTAACGGATACTAGAAATATTGTTTTTTTTGAATTAATTTCAAAAAAAAGTAGGTTTTTTTTTAAATCACTATTTTTTAATAAATCGGATATGTAAGAAAATTCATTATTTGAAATGATTTTTTTTAACCCGCTAATATTGAAATTTTGATCGACAAATAAGACAAGATTAGCTGAAAATTTGCTATTTGATTTATTCGAATAATTAATTTTAATAGACATAAATTTTAAATACACTCTATACGAGTTGAGTGCTATATACGTAGATAAATATCAAATATCAATGGAAAAATTAATATTTACAAAAATTATAAAAGATATCAATATATTTTTTATATTAGCGATTTTCTGTACAGGTATTATTATCTGGGTAGTTCAAGCAGTCAATTTTTTAGATATTATCTCTGAAGATGGCCATGGTTTTGGTATTTACTTCTTTTATACAATTTTAAATTTACCTAAAATTATTAGTAAAATATTGCCATTTATATTTCTAATTACTTTATTAAATATAATAATAAGATACGAGGCTAATAATGAGCTAATAATTTACTGGCTACTAGGTATACGAAAATTACACTTTGTGCATAAAATACTAAAGGTATCGATATATTATTGTTTAATTCAATTATTTTTTACTGTTTATCTCGTGCCCATAAGTTTAGAGAAAGCAAGATCTCTTTTTAAAACATCAAGTGTAGATCTATTTGTAAGCATAATTAAAGAAAAAAAATTTATTGATACGGTCAATGATTTAACAATTTTCATCGAAGAGAAAAATGGCAATCAATTAAAGAAGATCATGCTTAAAGATAAGATCAATGAAAAAGAATCCCAAATTATTATTTCTAAAAGTGGAAAAATAGTAACCGCCAATGGCAGTAAAAGCTTAATTTTATATGATGGAAAGATTATTAATCTTATTAATAATTCTCAAAACATAATTGCTTTTTCTGAATTTAAATTTGATCTTTCAAGGTATGGCACAAAAACAATTACTATGACAAAAATTCAAGAAAAAAGCACAAAAAAGTTATTGGAGTGTTTAAACAAAGTAATAATTGATAAAGATTATAGTAGTGGAAACCAAAGCTGTGAATTTGTACAAAAAAAAAATATGACTGAAGAATTATTTAAGAGAATTTATTCACCAATCTATATTATTCTAATTGCACTTGTGTCTTCGTTAACAGTAATTAATTCTAAAAATAATAGAAATTATTCCTTAATTAATATTATAATATTTTTGTCTGGAATAGCGTTAATAATTATTTCAGAAATATCTTTAAGTTACTCAGCTCTAAATATAACTGGAAGTTTTTTATATATTTTTTTTCCATTTATTGTTTTTTTTATAATTTATTTTTTTTTGATCAACAATTTAAAAAATAATTATTAAATGAAAATTAATACTTACAAACTTTATATTTTAAAAAAGTTTACTAAAAAAATTTTTTTAATATCTTCTATTTTTTTTGCACTTATCCTGATTATAAATTTACTTGAAGAGATAAATTTTTTAAAGGACGTTGAGGATAACATTTTTTTACCATTTATACTTTCATTTTTAAATGCTCCTAGTTTAATGTATGAAATTTTTCCTTTTATATTTCTAATTGCTACTCAATTTTTTTTTATTGAAATTATAGAAAATAAAGAATTTTTAATTTTTAAGCAATTGGGTTTAAGTAATTTGAAATTATTAAATTTTTTACTAATAATTTCCTTTAGTTTTGCGTTGATAATAGTTTTAATTTTTTATAATTTTTCATCCACTTTAAAAAAACAATATTTATCAATCAAAAATAGTTACTCTGATGAGAGTAAATACCTTGCTGTTATAACTGAGAATGGTTTATGGATCAGAGATATAGTTGGTGAAAATATAACAATTATAAATGCTGATAGAATTTCAGGTAGGTTTTTATTAAATGCCTCTATAAGTGAGTTTAATAAAGACTTTGAAATTAAAAGAAATTTGATTGCTGAAAAAATTGATGTAACTAATTTTGAATGGATTATTTATAATTCACATGTCTCAGATAATGAAAATAATTCCTACACTAAAGAAATGATAAACTATTATTCAAATTTTAATTTAGATAAAATTAATAGTCTTTTTTCAAACCTATCTTCATTAAATTTATTTGAACTTTTGAAGTTAAAAAATGATTATAAGTTAATCGGGTACTCAACAAATGATTTAACTGTTCAAATTCACAAAATTTATTCATTTCCTTTCTTGATTGCTATAATGACAATGATTTCTAGTATAATTATGATTAATATAAAATTTCAAAAAAGCATTATGCGTCATTTATTTATCGGTGTATTTTTATCAGTGGTCATATATTATGTTAGTCATTTTTCTAATCTTTTAGGCGTAAATAATAAAGTGCCATTAATTATGTCTGTTTGGTTTCCAGTAATAATTTTATCGGGTTTATCGAGTCTAGCTTTGGGGCGTATAAATGAAAAATAAGATAATTGTTTTTTTAATAATTTTTTTCCAATTTTTTGTATTGGCTGATGCTAATGAAGTTATACTTAAAGCAACAGAAATACAGACAGAAGAACAAGGAAATATTATTATAGGAATTGGAGATGCTGAGGCTAAAACGCAAAATGGAATTGAAATTTATGCAAATAAATTTACTTATAATAAAGATAAAAAAATACTAATTGCGAATGGTGATGTTACTGTAATTAATAAGATTAAAAATATCAAGATTAGATCAGAAACAATACAATACGAAGAAATAAATCAAAAAATTACCTCCTACGATTTAACTAAAATTAACTTAAATGAAAAATATTTTATTCAGACAAGAAATATTCAGTATCACCATCTTGATGGAGAACTTTTTACAGATTTTTTAACAGAGGCAACTGACATATTTAACAATAAAATTACTCTACAAAAATTTAAGTATTCAATTAAAGATGAGTCCATTAAAGGTAAAAATATTGAAATCATAGACAATAAAAATAATAAGTATTTTTTTGAAGATGGTATTTTGAAGTTAAAAAAAAATTTATTATTAGGTAAAGATCTAACTTTATATTTTAATTCTAATTCATTTAATGTTGCAGAAGGTCAGCCAAGGCTAAAAGGTAATGCAGTTTACAAATATAATGACAAAACTTTAATAGAAAAAGGTGTTTTTACTACTTGTAAAAAAAATGATAAATGCCCGCCTTGGGTAATTACCTCAAAACAAGTTATTCATGACCAGAATAAAAAAGAAATAAGCTACAAGAATGCTTGGTTAAAAATCTACGATGTTCCAGTTTTCTATTTTCCTAAATTTTTTCACCCTGATCCCTCGGTTAAAAGACGTTCTGGTTTTTTAAAGCCAAAGTTTGGAGACTCAAAGTCCCTTGGCGCCTCTATAAATCTTCCTTATTTCTATGCAATTTCTGATAGTTCTGATTTAACATTCAAACCAAGAATATTTGGTACAGATGAATTTTTACTACAGTCAGAATATAGAAAGGTTACGAAAAGCTCTTCGCATATTTTGGATTTCAGTATTAATGAGAGTGATGCTGATAAAAACAAAGGGACAAAAACTCATTTTTTTTCAAAATCATATTTTGTTTTAGATATGCCAGATATAGATGAAAGTTACATAAATCTTGAGATTCAAAGAACTTCAAGTGACAATTATTTAAAATTATACTCATTGGATACTGAAGATTCAATTGTTAGTGAAGTGGGCGTTTTAGAGTCCGTATTTGAATTTGCTGCAATGAAAAATGATTTTTGGTTAGACTTGACTTTTGAATCTTATGAAACATTAGGTAAACTAAGTGGTGATAGATACGAATTTGTTTACCCCAATTATACGTTAAATAAGATAATTGATCTTGAAAAATCTTTTGTTGAAAATTTAGAATTTACCTCTTCTGGTAATCAAAAAACTCACTCCACAAATACTCATGAGGCAGTACAAATTAATGATTTTTTAATAAATAGTCCTCTAAATATTTCTATAAATGGTTTTGAAAATAAGCTTCAAGCATTAATTAAAAACGTAAACTCAAAAGGAACCAACTCATCAAAGTATAAAGAAAAAACTCAATCTGAAATACTAACAATGTTAATTTATAATATGAGTTATCCTATGCAAAAATTTAATGAAAAGTATTTAGAAAGTCTTATTCCAAAATTATCAATAAGATATAGTCCCAATGATACAAAAAATGTTAAAAATAATATTAGATACTTGGATAAAAGTAATATTTTTTCATTAAACAGAATGGGTGACATAGAAAGTATTGAAGGTGGAAGCACTCTAACGCTAGGACTTGATTATGAAAAACAGAACTCCGATAATAATAAAATCTTAGGTTTTAATGTCGCTGGTGTTCTTAGGGATGAAAAAAATAACAACCTGTCTACAACAAGTACACTGGGTCAAAAACAATCTGATATCGTTGGTGGATTTTACTATTCTCCAATTAATAATTTGAGTTTTGACTATGATTTTTCTTTGAACAATAAGCTAGATACCGCCAATCTTCACGATCTTAACATCTCCTTAAGTGCAAATAACTTTGTATCAACATTTAATTTTTATGAACAAAACAACAAGATTGGTAACAATAGTTATATTGGCAATGAGATAAAATATTTGTTAGATGAATCTAATAGTTTTGCATTTTCTACAAGAAAAAATAAAAAAAATAATCTAACAGAATACTACAATTTAATATATGAATATAAGAATGATTGCTTGGTTGCCTCTATTAAATACAACAAAGAATATTATGAAAGTAATAATATAAAACCATTTGAGCAGTTATTTTTTAATATAACACTTATACCACTTGGATCGACTCAAACTGACAATATAATTAAACAAAAATGAATAATATTAGAATAAATTTTTTAAAATTTGCTTCATTAGCTATTTTTTTTTCAATTTTTATAAATCTAACTTTGTATAGCTATGAAATTAAAATTATTAAAAAAATAGGTAGAGAAATAGTTACTAACATTGATGTGATGAAAGAATATCAATATCTTGTGGCTTTAAATGAAAAATTTGAAGATACAAAAGAAGATCAAATTCTTGATATCTCCAAGCAATCAATAATTAATGAAAAAATTAAAAAGAATGAAATTCTTAAATTATATATTTTAGGGAAAGGAAATGAAGATTTAATTAACAATATTATTAAAGATATATATTTACGATTGAGCATAGTTAATAAAAATGAATTTGAAGAATATCTTAAAAATTACAACCTAACTTATAAAGAGATCTATGACAAAATTGAAATCGAAATAGTGTGGAATCAATTGATATACTCAAAATATAAAAACCAAATAAATATAAATAAAAAACTAATAAAAGAAAAAGTACAAAGTATAAAAGAAGAACGAATATCATATAATTTGTCTGAAATAATACTTTTAGATGAAACCAAATCAAAAATTTTAAATAAGTACGAAGAAACAAAAATTTATATTAATGAATTAGGTTTTGAAAAGACTGCAATACTCTATAGTCAAGCAGATTCAAAGAGTAAGGGTGGGGTATTAGGTTGGGTTTACGAAGATCAACTTTCAGATTCATTTAAAAAAGAATTAAAAAATTTAGAGATTAATCAGATAACCAATCCCTTAAATATTTCTGGTGGAATTTTAATTTTAAAAATTAATGATATTAAAATTGAAACTAAAGAAATTAATCTTGAAGAAGCAATTAACAATAATGTAAAATTTGAGACGGAAAAACAGCTTAACAATTTTTCTTTGATTTATTTCAATAAAATTAAAAAAACTCTATTAGATGAATAAAGAACCAATTATTATTGTGGCAGGTGAACCGAATAGTATTTTTTTAGAAATTTTTTTTAAAAGTATAAAAAAAAAAATATACAATAGACCTTTAATAATCATTGTTTCAAAAAAATTGCTAGAAGAACAAATGAAAAAATTAGGATTCTTATTTAAAATAAACACTATAGATCAAAATTTTAAATACTTTGATAATTTAGATAACAAAAAAATTAACTTAATTGATGTAAAATATAAATTTAATAAATGCTTTGAAAAAATTTCTAGTAAATCTAATAGCTATATAGAAAAAACTTTTGCAATTGCATTAAAAATTTTAATCCAAAATAAATTTTCTAAATTTATAAATGGCCCTATTTCTAAAAAATACTTTTTAAATGGAAAAAGTTTAGGTATTACTGAATATTTAGCAAAAAAAACAAAAAATAATAATAACACTGTTATGTTAATTTTTAACAAAAAATTATCCGTTAGTCCTATAACAACTCACCTAGCTTTAAAAGATGTGAACAAGCACATCTCAAAAAAAAGAATATACACACATGTTAAGCTAATTACTGAGTTTTATAAAAAAAACTTCAAAAAAAAAGCAAGAATAGCAATAACGGGTTTAAACCCTCACTGTGAAAGCAACTTTAAAAATTGTGAGGAGGATGCTGTAATCATTCCTGCTATTAAAGAATTAAAAAACAAAAATTTTAAAGTTGAAGGCCCCTTTCCTGCTGATACTATTTTTATGAATGATCATCTTAAAAAATTTGATATAATTATTGGAATGTATCACGATCAAGTTCTCACTCCTATGAAAGCTTTATTTGGCTTTAATGCAATCAATATAACTTTAGGCTTACCCTTTGTCCGTATTTCACCAGATCATGGGCCAAACTCTTCTATGCTTGGTAAAAATTTATCTAACCCCAAAAGTTTAATAGAAGCTTTAAAATTCTTAGATAAGTAAATGTTTATTAAGCCCAAAAAAAGTTTAGGACAAAACTTTTTAATAGATCGTAACGTGTTAGAGCAGATCGTTGAGACAGTTGAAATTACTAATAAAGAGGTTTTAGAAATAGGTCCTGGTAGTGGGAATTTAACAACATTTATTTTAAAAAAAAATCCGAAAAAATTTTATGTAATTGAAAAAGATGATGAGCTAGCTCTATTATTGAAAGATAAATTTGCTAATGAAATTACGATTATTAATGATGATGTTTTAAAAATATCTGAAGATAAAATTTCTATTGAAAAACTTACTGTATTTGGGAACTTGCCTTATAATATTTCAACTGAAATTCTTTCTAAATGGATAACAAACCTGAATAAAAAAATTTGGTTTGAAAGCTTAGTATTAATGTTTCAAAAAGAAGTTGCTGAAAGAATTATCGCAGAGTCTAATACTTCAAAGTATGGGAGATTATCTATTTTATCGCACTGGAAGCTAAATATTAAAAAAATAATGGACATTAAACCTCAAAGTTTTTCTCCAAGACCAAAAATTGACAGCACACTACTGCTATTTACCCCCAGAGAGAAAATTTTTGAGCTAAAAGATGCGAAAAACCTTGAAATGATTACTAGAGTCTTTTTTAGTCAAAGGAGAAAAATGCTTAAAAAGCCTTTTAACCAAATTTTTAACAATGCAAAAGAAGTTGCAGATAAATTTAATATCGATCTTAATCTTAGACCTCAAAACCTTGAACCTGAAATGTATTTTAAGCTTGTTAAAGAATATGAAAGTTTAAAATGTTAATTTGTTAACATGTTTTCTAATATATTCTTTGTCATAATCTTTTGAGCCATTGTTAATTTCTGCATCAATTAAATTACTAATTTTAGAATAACACTCGTCAAGATTGTCATTTATAATCACATAGTCATAGTTTATCCAGTGTAATACATCTCTGCTGAATTCTTTCATTCTTTCCTCTACAATAAGTTTATCCTTCATGTCTCTGTTGGAGAGTCTATCAAACAAAACTTCTTTACTTGGTGGAAGTATAAAAAAAGTGATCAACTTATAGTTTAACTTTTTATTCTTAATCTGGTCTGCACCCTGCCAATCAATATCAAAAATTACATTCTTACCTTTTTCTAATTTTTCTATAACAGGTGTCCTTGTTGTTCCATAAAGATGATTAAAAACTCTTGCATATTCCAAAAATTCTTCATTTTTAATCAGCTCCTCAAATTTTTTATGATTAACAAAATAATAGTCTTTTTCTGCAACTTCACTCGGTCTTGCTTTTCGTGTCGTGTGAGATATTGATATATGAAAATTTTTATCTTTAGATAGAAGTTTTACTAAGGTGGTTTTACCTGCCCCAGATGGGGATGATAAAATTACCATTATCCCATCTTTTTTTATGGACATTTAGATTTCTAGTTTGCTTTGCCTGCTATAAAGTTAACAGCATCACCCACTGTAAGAATCTTTTCAGCTTCACTATCTGAAATTTCTGAACCGAATTCTTCTTCAAAAGCCATTACTAATTCTACAGTATCTAAACTATCTGCTCCAAGATCATCTATAAAGCTTGAATCATCTAATACTTTAGCTTCATCTATTCCTAGATGGTCTGCTACAATTTTTTTAACCTTACTTGAAATATCTTCTGACATAATGTTCCTTTTTGTTATATTTCGTTAATAGTTCAAAAAGCAATTTTGTCAACCCAAATACATGCCTCCATTAACATGTAATGTCTCTCCATTAATATAATCTGCTTCGTTAGAGCTTAAAAATGCGACTGCATTCGCTATATCCTCTGGTTTACCTAGCCTATTAGATGGAATTTTAGCTATTATCGCTTCTTTATATTTTTCATCTATTTTATCTGTCATTGCAGTGCTTATGAAACCAGGTGATATGCAGTTCACATTTATATTTTTTTTAGCATACTCAATCGCAAGACTTTTGGACATAGCAACAATACCTGCTTTTGAAGCTGTATAGTTTGCCTGACCAACATTCCCTGTATGTCCCACAACTGAAGTGATATTAATGATTTTTCCAAATTTATTTTTAAGCATTTTTTTTATAGAGTATTTGCACATTAAGAATGTAGAAGTTAAATTAATATTTATAACCTTTGTCCAATCCTCTAAACTCATTCTAATTGTTAAATTATCTTTTGTAATACCAGCGTTATTAATTATGCAATCAAGTGATCCACCTAATTCTTCAGTTGCATTGTTTATAAACTCCTCAATTTTTTCGTGTTGAGAAATATCAAACTTAAGTATTTTAATATTATTAAATTTTACTTTTAGCTCTTCTAGCTTTTCAATTTTTGTTCCAGTAGCCAAAATATTAGCACCATTTTCGTATAATTTTTCGACTATCGAATTGCCAATGCCTCCTGATGCACCAGTAATTATAATATTTTTATTTTTTAAACTACTCATTAATATTAATTAACTTTATATCTTCTTCTGAATTTATTGCACTAACTTTAAGATTTCTATCAATTCTCTTTATTAAGCCAGATAAAATTTTACCAGGCCCTATTTCTATAAATTGATTAATTCCTTTATCAATCATTAGTAATACACTTTCTCTCCAGCGAACCCTACTTTCAATTTGTTTTACCAATAAATCTTTTAACTCTATTGAGTTAGATATTTCTTTTCCAGTCACATTAGAAATGAGAATATTTCCAGTTTCTTTAAAATTTAGCTTTGCAATTTCTTCTTTCATGACAAGCGTTGCTTTGTTCATTAATTTACAATGAAATGGAGCACTCACAGGAAGTTTAATATTTTTGATATTAGCAGACTTTAAATCAATCATCATTTTGTCTAGATCTTCAATATTACCACTTAACACTATTTGACCTACTGAATTATCATTTGCAATATAACATTCATATTTATTTTTATTTTCATTAATAAAATTTTCTATTGTTTCAATTTCGGACCCCAAAACAGCAACCATTCCACCTACTCCTTTTGGAACGGAGCTTTGCATGGCCTTTCCCCTAGTCTTTAATATCTTCAAAGTGTCTGAAAAAGACAATGCTCCAGCAGAGGCTAGTGCTGAATATTCACCTAAGGAATGCCCAGCAAAAAATTTTGCTTTATTTAAGTCAATATTAAATTCATCCTTTATTAGTCTGAATATTGAATAGCTTATTAAAAATATGGCAGGTTGAGTATTTTCAGTTAAATCTAGGTCTTCTTTAGGTCCATTAAGAATAAGACTTGATAACGAAAATCCAAGCGTATCATCAGCTTCTTGGAATAAATCCTTAACTAGGCTATATTTATCTTGCAAGTCTTTACCCATTCCAACCAATTGTGAACCTTGACCTGGGAAAATAACAGAAAACATTTAAATATCTAAATTTTATTATGGTTTTAAGTGTTGTAATTCAATTGTTATAATAGTATATCCTCAATTTTTATTAAAGAACAATTATGAATTTATACGAACACACTATAGTTGCCAGACAAGATACTAGTCCAGCTCAGGTTAAGCAACTAGCAGAGAAATATTCTAAAATAGTAGAGAAAAATGATGGTGAAATAGTTCAAACTGAAGATTGGGGTTTGTTAAATTTAGCCTATGCTATTAAAAAAAATAGAAAAGGCATTTACATGCACTTTAAGATAAAAGGTTCAGGCAAAATTATTGATGAATTAGAGAAAAATGAAATTATAGATAAAAACCTTCTAAGATACATGACGGTTAGAGTTAAAAAGTTTGATTTAGAAGCAAAATATTTTTCAAAAAAAGATGAATACGAAAAAAAAGAATACAAAAAAGATTATACTAGAGGTTAATTATGCCATCAAAAAAAAGAGCAGGTAGCAAAAAAAAAGGCAGTCAAAGTAACTTTGCAAAACTAAGTATTTTTCAACCAAATAAATATAAATTTAAAAAATCTTGTCCACTTTCAGTAAAAGGTGCACCGGAAGTTGATTATAAAAATATAAGGTTGTTAAAAAAATATATGTCTGAAAATGGCAAAATCTTACCATCGAGAATTACAAATGTTTCACAAAAAAAACAGAGAGAGCTTTCACTTTCAATTAAGAGAGCTAGAAACTTGGCGCTGATTTAGATGAAAGTTATACTTTTAGAAAATTTAAGAAAAATCGGATCTATTGGAGAAATAATAGATGTAAAAAGAGGTTTTGCTAGAAACTATTTAATTTCTAACAAAAAAGCCCTTTACGCTTCAAAAGAAAACATTGCTGAGGTGGAAAAAATTAAATCTGAACTAGGTAAAAAAGATACTGAAAAAAAGAAAGAAGCCCAAAAAATTTCTGAACAAATTAATGGTAAAGAATATGAAATCAAAAAACTAAGCACAGAAAATAAAGAGCTTTACGGTTCAGTTAAACCAACTGAAATTTCCAAATTATTACAAGAAAATGATAAACTAGATATTAAACCTTCGATGATACAACCAACAACTGAAATTAAGTCAATTGGTAAATTTAAGGTAAAAATTATCCTACACTCTGAAATAGACTCTGAAATTACTATCAATGTAGTTACAGCAGAGACCATTCAATAATTATACAATTTTTTCCCCAGCGTATATTTGTTATTTTTTTAATTCTTATTTCGGATAATGTTTATTTATGGAAAATAATCTAAGCATTGTTAAAAGTACTTTTAAGGAGCTTCCTAATAATATTGAAGCTGAACAAGCTGTAATAGGATCAATATTGGTTCAAAATGAAATATTTGATGAAATCAATACTATCATTTCAAGTGTTAACTTTTACGACCCCATGCATCAAAATATTTTTTCAGCAATTGAAAGTCTTATTTACAAAGGAATGCTTGCAAACCCCATTACCTTAAAAAATTATTTTGATAATGAAAAAGATGAATTAAATGTTCCTGAATATTTAGTTAAAGTTACAAAGTTTTCTACACCACCAAGACAAGCTATAGAATATTCAAGAATTATCTATGATATGTTTGTTAGAAGAGAGTTGATTAAGATATCTGAAAATACCATTGATGCTGCAAAATTAAATGCACTTGATGTTAATGGTCAGAATATAATTGAAAATTCGGAAAGATTATTATTTGATCTTGCTGAAAAAGGATCTTTCAATTCATCTCTTGTTAAATTTGATGAAGCTATGAAGCAAACTATTGAGATGGCCTCAGCTGCTTATCAAAATGATGAAGGAATTGTTGGTGTACCAACAGGTCTAAGAGATTTAGATGATAGATTAGGTGGACTACACAACTCAGATCTAATTATTATTGCAGGAAGACCTTCTATGGGTAAAACAGCTTTAGCTACAAACATAGCTTTCAATGCAGCTCAAAAATTACAAGAAAAAGGAAAAAAATCTGCTGTTGCTTTTTTTTCACTAGAGATGTCATCAGAGCAATTATCAACTAGGATTTTAGCAGAACAATCCAGAATTAGATCAAACGACATTAGAAGAGGAAGAATTTCTGATGAGCAGTTTGATAAATTTATTGAAACTTCAAAAAATATATCAGAACTTCCTTTGTACATAGATGAAACACCTGCCATCAGTATTGCCGCAATGAGTAACCGGGCGAGACGTATTAAAAGATTATTTGGTTTAGATTTAATAGTTGTTGATTATATTCAGCTGATGAGAGGATCAGGAAATAATAGAGACGGTAGAGTTCAAGAAATTTCCGAAATTACTCAAGGCCTTAAAGCAATGGCAAAAGAACTTAAGCTTCCAGTGATTGCTCTATCACAACTATCAAGAGCAGTTGAGCAAAGAGATGATCACAAACCTCAATTATCAGATTTAAGAGAATCTGGATCAATTGAGCAAGATGCTGACGTTGTAATGTTTGTTTATAGAGAAGCGTATTACTTGGAGAGAAAAGAGCCTAGACCTGCAACGGTTGAACATGCCGAATGGCAAGCAAAGATGAATGAAGTATCACATTTAGCAGAGCTTATTATTGGTAAACAAAGACACGGCCCAACTGGTAATGTTATGGTTGAATTTGAAAAAGAGTTTACTAAATTTAAAGATACTCAAATTAACTAATATCCAATATATAATAGTATTAAATGCTATTTCATTTATATCAAAATACTGTTCTAAAAAATCCTAAATCAATTTTTGTACTACTATTAATTACCCTTTTAAGTTTTGGTTATTTTTCTAAAGATTTTAGGCTAGATGCCTCATCTGATACTTTATTAATTGAAGGTGATCCTGATCTTGAATATTTAAAAGAAGTCACTGAAAGATATGGCTCTAAAGAATTTTTAGTCTTAACCTACTCTCCTAACGAAGGGATGGTAACTGAGTCTTCTATTAATAATCTTTTAAGTTTAAAGTATAAAATCCAAAGTCTAGATTGGGTTCATAGTGTTATTACTCTACTCGATATCCCTTTATTAAGTAATTCAGAAGCTCCTCTTCAAGAAAGATTGGAAAATTTTAAAACTTTAAAAGATGAAGGTGTCGATACTGAAAGAGGATTTAAAGAAATATTAAATAGTCCCGTTTTTAGAAATTTTGTAATAAGCGAAGATGGGAAAACAAGTGGCATAATTGTTTATATAAAAAAAGATGAACTAAAGGATATTCAAAATAAATCAGTTCAAGAAATTGAATACTATAAAGATACTTTAAAAAAGAAAAATCATGAAAATATAACTCAAATAAGAGAAATCATTAAAAGCTATGGAGATGTTGGTAAAATATACCTAGGAGGTATTCCAATGATCACAGATGATATGATGTCATTTATTAAAAGTGATATTATTGTTTTTGGTCTAGGAGTTCTTTTATTTATTATCGCTACTCTGTGGTTTATATTTAGAAAGCTAATTTGGATTATTGTTCCAATTAGTAGCTGCTTTT
>Ga0209383_1000301_pt1 | contig 36398 bp, 36 predicted proteins | sample CoawatmetaG02DNA_FD_187510 | JGI IMG/M metagenome (GOLD analysis project Ga0209383, IMG submission 187510) | Marine microbial communities from the West Antarctic Peninsula - Coastal water metaG029-DNA (SPAdes) (version 2) | ecosystem: Environmental > Aquatic > Marine > Coastal ... | reverse complement strand
GTGGTCATCAGGGTTAGTCATTTTTGTTCTTTGTGCTGCTAGACCAGATTTATCAGTTGTGTAAGTATCACATCTGCCTGAGTCATAAGCTGCAACAACTTCATCAGCTTTTTCAAAAGCAACTGGCTCATAAGAAATTCCTTTTGAATTAAAGAAGTCTCTCATGTTTAGTTCAGTTGTAGTTCCAATGTTAGTACATGCTGAAATTCCATTTTTGAATTGGCTCGTAGAAGTAATTCCTGAGTCTTTTCTTACCATGAAACCTTGGCCATCATAGAAGTTTACACCAACGAAAGTTACACCTAGATCCGCATCTCTTGAAAGTGTCCAAGTTGTGTTTCTTGATAAGATATCAATCTCACCAGAAGTTAGAGCTGTGAATCTTTCTTTAGCACTTAATGGAGTGAACTTAACTTTGTTCGCATCACCTAATACTGCAGCAGCAACTGCTCTACATACATCAACGTCAACACCTGTCCAATTTCCAGCAGCGTCAGCATTTGAAAATCCTGGTAAACCTTGAGATACACCACATCTTACAAAACCTTTTTTCTGAGTGTTTTTAAGAGTTTTTGACTTCTTAGCGGCCATTGTTTCTGTTGTAAAAGTAAACAGGATTGCAACCATAGCAACTAGAGAAGTTAATTGTTTTACGTATTTAAACATATTTTATTCCTCTGTTTTATTTATTTATTTGTTAACAAATAATTCAAATAAATTTGAATTAAGTTAACTATTTATCATTTTATAAAGTTGATCAAAGAAAAATTGAACGCATATAGAGAATCTATCTACATATAGTGATTATTAATAGCTAATGTTTATATCTTGTGTTGGTGCACTCTGGTGGACTCGAACCACCGACCCTCGGTTTAGAAAACAGATGCTCTATCCAGCTGAGCTAAGAGTGCAAATAATAATATTAAACTCATTTATAGTACGAATTTAATTTTTAAAAAGAAATTTTTTACAAATAATTAATAAGGTTAAAAGCTCCAGTCTACCCAAAATCATAAAGAAAATTAGATAAGATTTAGTTAAAAAATGAAGATCATAGAAATTAAAATCACCCAGTCCATACATTGAAGAATTAACAGTATTCATTAAAGTCAATATAGAAAGTTTAAAAGAGTTTTCAAATTCAATATCACTTAAGGTTAATAAGAAGGTTAAAAATAATAATGAGATAATAAAAATAATTATAGATAAAAAATATTTATGAATTTCATTTAATTGAAAAAATTCTTTAGAAAATAAATGTTTATTAATATATATATTTTTGGGTCTACTATAAGATAATATTTCATTAATTGAATATTTAAATAGTGAATAAATTTTTAAGAACCTAATACCAGAACTTGTAGAGAAAAAAGAACCTCCAATCATAACTAAAATTAAAAATATGAATGATAAATTCATTGAATTATTATTAAGTGAAAAACCTATATTTGAAACACTACTTGTTAAAGACAAGAGTAATTCACTAAAATTATTATCAAAATTAAAAAAAGTAAAAAAAGTAAATGATAAAAATAAAAAGTAAAATACTAAATGAATATCTTCATTAAAAAAATTCAAATTATGATTTTTTGTAAAAATTAAATTATATATTAAAAATATACTAAAAAAAGATGTGAGCATAAGTAGAGATGTAACTACAATTTGTGAGTTATTTATTAAAATATTGGATAGATTATTTGATGGTAAAAAACCTCCAGATGAAATGATGGTCATTGCAAGATTTAGTGAATTAAACATTCTAATTTCAAAAATATTTAGAATGATAAAAATTCCCAATGTTATTGTAGAATATAAAAGAAATATTTTTAATGATTGTTTTAAAGTTTCTGCTTTATTAAAAGATATAAAATTAGTAAGTGACTTTTTAAAACTGTGATCAAAAATATCTATTAAAAGTATAATTGAAAATAGAAAATAAAGACCTCCAACCCATTGTGAGGCAGATCGCCACAAAATTAAACTTTGATCTATATGATTGATGTTTTCAAAAATTGTAAAACCTGTTGATGTAAAACCAGAAATTGCCTCAAAATATGAGTTTGCAAAAGTTAAATTATAAATACTAAAATAAAAAGGTATCGAAATTATTAAAGGTAAAAGAAAGTAACCTAGAAATATTGTTAATATTTTTTCATAGATTGTTATTTTCTTCTCTTCATTGGTTTTGGGGAGATAAAATAACAAAGCCAAAAAAATAGATACAGAAAAACTATAAACATACGTATTTAAATTAAGGTACAAATTTAAATAATAAGAATAAACAATATTAAAAAAAGAAAGAATTGCTATTACCCCACAGAAAATACTCAAGTAAATGAGTTTAATATAATTCATTTAGTTAAATTGAACTTATACGAAACATGTTTTCAACTACATGTAAAAAATCTTTTTTAGCTAATAAAACAACAATATCTTCTTTTTTAAATACAAAATTTGATCTAGGGATTATTATTTCTTCTCCTCTTAAAATTGCACCAACACGTATCTCGTCAGGTAAGTTTGAAGTCTTTAACTCTTTATTAATTAGTTCAGATGTTTCAATTATCTCTGCTTCAATAATTTCATATTCACCATTTAGAATACTATATGCATTTTCAATTGTGCCTTTATGAATATGTTTTAAAATACTAGATACAGTATTCATTCGTGGATCAATAAAGTCATCAATTTTCAAAGAAGATTGTAGTAATGAATAGTTAGGTTTGTTTATTAATGCCATAGTTCTTTTGTCGATTAATTTACTGTTATCTTTTGCAAATTTTTCAACTAACACGCTAACCATTAAATTATCCTCATCATCATTTGTAAGAGCTAGTACCGTTTGTACTTCATCTATATTTGCTTCAATTAAAACTTCTTCATCCAGCGCATCACCATTAATAACGATTGTGTCATTGAGTTCACTAGCAATAAGTTCTGCTCTTTCTTTATTTTTTTCAATAATTTTTACTCTTGTGGATTCAAAGCTTTCCTCAAGGTTTTTTGCTAAATTAAAACCAATATTTCCACCACCTATTATTAAGATTTTATTAGAAATTTTTTCATCATGACCAAAGGCTGTCAATGTATCTTTCATTTGAGAAGCATTAATTACAACATATGCTTTATCACCATTAATCATGACATCATTTTTTTTTAGAACAACAAATTTATCACCTCTAATCACACCCATAATATTTGCATTTAATTTAGGAAATTTATTTGTGAGGTCGTTCAGTTTGATATCTTTTAGAGAGCATTTTTCATTAATTAAAATTTCAAGGAGTCTGATTTTATTATCTGCAAATGGAACATTGTCTAATGCACCGGGGGCTTCAAGTTTTCTTTGTATAGATTTTGCTATTTCAATTTCAGGTGAAATAATAACATCAATTGGCAAATTTTCTTTGTTATAAACTTTTGTAAACTTGGGATTCAAGTAATCTTGAGATCTTATTCTTGCAATTTTTTTTTGCACATTAAAAATTGAGAATGCAATTTGGCATATGAGCATATTAATCTCATCATTACGCGTTACAGCAATAATCATATCAGCCTCAGAGGCATCTGCTTTTTCTAAAATTGATGGATATGTTGCCTTGCCAACTATAGATTTTACATCAAGTGTGTCATCAATTTTTTGAATATCTTCACTTGACTGATCAATTATTGTTATTGAATGACCTTGTTCACTTAAGATTTTTGCAATTGTAAAACCAACTCTTCCAGCGCCACAAATAATTATGTTCATTTAATTTAACTCCTTAATACCCAAGCCTTTAAGTTTTCTGTGCAAGGCAGATCTTTCCATTCCAATAAAGTCAGCAGTTTTTGATATGTTGCCATTAAATTTTTTTAATTGAGTAGTTAAATACTCCTTTTCAAAATTTTCTCTAGCCTCTTTTAATGGTATAGATAAAGAGTTTTCTGTTTGAAAACTACTATTATCTGCTGTTTTTAATGATTCTTTAATGATATTAGAAATTTTGTCTGTGCTATCAGGTGCAAGAATTGCTATTCTTTCAATAAGATTTCTTAACTCTCTCACATTACCAGGCCATTCATAATTAATTAAGTAATTATCGTTGGTGTCTATATTTAATCTTTTTATATTATAATTTTTTGAAATTTTTTCCGAAAAATAGTTAACAAGTAAAGGTATGTCTGAAATTCTGTTTTTCAGAGGCTCTATATTAATCTCAAAAACATTAAGTCTGTGGTAAAGATCTTCTCTAAAATTACCAAATTCTATTTCTTTTTTAATATTTTTGCTTGATGAACAAATAATTCTAACATCAACATTAATATCGTGATTACCATTAATTCTCTTAAATTTTTGATCTATCAAGATACGCAAAATTTTTGATTGTGTCTCAAGTGGAATTTCAGAAATCTCATCTATTAAAAGTATACCGCTAGTTGCTTTTTCTAAAGCACCGTATGAAATTGCACCATTATTTTTTTCTTCACCAAACAATTCTAATTCATATTTTTCTATATTTAGTAAAGCACCATTTAAAATAATGAATGGACCCTTCTCTCGTTTTGATTCTTTGTGTATCTTTCTGGCAATTAATTCCTTACCTGATCCGGTGGGACCATTAATAAAAATTCTGCTTTCTGAAATAGAGATTTTTTTAATTTGATTTTTTATATTATTAATATTGTCACTTTCTCCAATTAATTCATATGAGTAAAAAAGTTTATTTTCAAATTCTTTATTTTTATTTTTTAGATCAATATTTTCTACAGCACGATTAATAAAATTCAATAATCTTTCTTGATTAAAAGGTTTTTCAATAAACTCAAAAGCACCAGATTTAAGTGCTTTAATTGCCATTTCAATATTAGCATGTCCAGTTATTATAATTACAGGAATATTTTTATCTTTTGATTTTATATGAGACAATAATTCTAATCCATCATTATCCCCTTTATCCAATTTAACATCTATTATAGCTACATCTGGAAGTTTTTTATCTATTTCATTTAAAGCCTGATTATAGTTAGCAGCCAATCTTGTTTTATATCCAGCTTCAATAATTAAATCATTAATGATATCTCTTATGTCTGCGTTATCATCAATAATCAATATCTCAATACTCATTATTTTATAAATAAAATTTTTATTTTTGCACCATTCATAATTGGAATAAATTTTATCGATCCGTTGTGATCATTTATTATTTTATTAACAATAGCTAAACCTAAGCCAGTACCTTTTTCTTTTGTTGTAAAATAAGGGTTCAAGATGTTCTTTATATTATTTGCAAATTCTTCAAAACCTAAGCCGTTATCGATAATTATAAAAGTTATGTCAAATTTAGTATCAATTAAAATTATATCAATTTTGCCTTTAAAGTCATTATTTTTAATCTTTTTTTCCTGAATACTTTCAATGGAATTTTTAATCACATTAAAAAAAACTCTACTCAATTGTTCATTATCTGAATTAAGAACCACGTCATCAGCACTAACATCAAAATTAATAGAAATACTATTATCCAGTTGACTAATTAAACTAATATTATCATTAATTAATGGTACTAAATTATTATCTTTAAGTATTGGTTTGGGCATTCTGGCAAAATCAGAAAATTCATTAACTAAATTTTCAATTTGTTTTATTTGTTTTCCAATAATTTTTAAACTTTTAGTAAAATCTTCTTTTTCTTCAATTTTTAATTTATCTGGATATTTAGTTTTTAGTCGATCAATAGTTAATTGAATTGGTGTAAGTGGATTCTTTATTTCATGAGCTAATTTTCTTGCTAAATTTTCCCAAGCCTCATGCCTTTCATTGATAATAAGTCTTTCTTGTTGTGTCTTTAATTTATCAATCATTAAATTGAAATTTTTATTTAAAATTTCCATGTCTTTATCTGTTTTAATTTCAGGAACTCTTATATTTAAATCACCCATACCGATATTGGATGAGGCAATAATTAAATTATTAATTGATCTAAAAAATCTTGAAGAAAATTTTATTGCGATTGTAATTGATAAAAATAATAAAAGCGAAACAATAACTAAATAAATAAATACAAACGAAATTTTGATACCAGTTTGTTTATTTAATATTGTATAATAAAAATTTACAGCCTCCTCTGATTCAATTAAATATTGAGATATCTTTTTATCTAAATATTTAACTATATATAAATATTTACCATCAAAATTTTCAAGCTTCATAATTGATGCTGATTGATTTTCATAGGCATTCAGAATCTTTAATGGTCTTTTATCATCAGCTACCATTTCTAAAGCTTCCCTCATGGGCACTACATATTTATTAGAATCTTTTAATGTTGTTAAATAAAGCTTTCCCTCTCCATCAATAATATGAATTTCATCGACATCTCTAATAATTTTTTGCGTATTTAAAAAACTTTTAAATTGGTTAATATTTAATTTTAAAAAGTTTGCTCCTTTATTTAAATCGTAGGCTATTACAATAATCTCTGATTGAGTTTTTACTCTAATTTCATTTGTATAACTTTTAGCTATTTCAAAAGAGTTATTCACAGCAGTGGTAATTTTTTTATCTAAATATTTGTCTAAAGCAAAAGAAAGTAAAAATAATGAAAACAAAGAAATTAATATAGAGGGAATTAATGTAAATAAAGCAAAAAAAGTTATGTACTTTCTGTTAGCTTTAGAACCACTAACATCAACATCAATCTTTAACGAGTTATTTACCTCTATAAAGATCATGATAAAAAAAAGTAATAACAAGCAAATATTAATAAATAAAAGTAATTGAAGATTTTTATCACTTAGCTCAATAAAACTTTTGTCTATAAAGGTTAAAAAGGTTAAAAAACCTAAAGATAGTGTTATTGTAAAAACAAATACTATAAATATATTTTTTTTGATAAATTCAATCATTATGAGATATAAAAAGCATTTAATATTTTAATCATGAATAACTGCTTTATAATACTTGCTGGAGGAGAAAGTAAAAGATTTAATTCAATTACTCCAAAGTCATACTATATTTATAAGGGAAAGCCTCTATTGCTTCATTCAATAGATAGGGTTAAAAATTACAATAAATTTGTTAAGATTATTCTGGTTATTAACAAAAAACATAAAACCCATATTAACAAACTAAAAATTAAAAATGTAAAAATTATTATAGGTGGGAAAACTAGAGCTGAGTCTGCATACAGGGCTTTAAAAAGTCTTAAAAGTGATGATATTGATAATGTAATGATTCATGACGCCGCAAGACCTAATTTTTCACTAAATCTTTTAGATAGATTAAATAAAGAACTTAAATCAAATGATTGTGTCATACCAGCAATTCAAACCAATGACTCAATTAAACAAAAATCTTTAAATAAGATTATAAACTTAAAGAGAGAAAATATTTATCTAATTCAAACACCTCAAGCATTTAATTATAAAAAACTTTACAAACTACAAAATAATAAAAGTATTGAGATTACAGATGATGCTAATTTGTTTGTAAAGGCCAGTAAAAAAATTAAAATTATTAATGGTGAAATTAATAATAAAAAAATTACTATAAAATCTGATGTCAAAATTAATAATCTAATTAAGTACGGATTGGGTTTTGACGTGCATAGATTAGTGCCTAATAAAAAACTTTACTTAGGTGGAATTAAAATACCCTCTCTTCTTGGTACATTGGGGCACTCTGACGGTGATCCAGTCCTACACGCTGTAACTGATGCAATACTTGGTGCATGTGGTATGGGAGATATAGGTGAAAAATTCTCAGATAAAGATAAAAAATTTAAAAATATAAGATCTACTATTTTATTAAAAAAAATAATTATAGAAATAAAAAGTAAAGGTTATATTATTAACAATATTGATATGAACATTATTACGCAGAAACCAAAGATTCAAAAATATAAAAAAAAAATTACAAATTGTATTGCTGAAATATGCAATATATTACCAACACAAATAAATATTAAAGGTAAAACAACTGAAAAACTTGGAATAATAGGTAAGGAAATGGCTATAGCTTGTGAGGTTATAGCTTCAGTAATTAAATATGATTAAAAAATTTAATTCTCTATTTGTGACAATGTTTGGTTTGGGTAAAATCAAATTAATGCCAGGCACTTTTGGATCACTTGCTACAACTATTTTTCTTTTTTATTTATTCCACAAAATTAATATTTCATCAAATCTGATTTTAATTGGGTGGATAATTATTTTTATTTATTCTTTTTATGCTGTTTCAGTACACACAAAAAATAGTAAAGATAAAGATCCAGGTGAAATTATTATTGATGAGTTTTTAGGTCAATCTATACCTATTTATCTTTATGAAATATCTCATGGAACAGCTAAGGAAAGTGATGAAGCGATCATCTATTATTTAGTTTTTTTTATATTATTTAGATATTTTGATATCATGAAGCCTTTTCCAGTGAGTTTCTTTGATAAGAACTTTAAAAATAGCTTTGGTGTAATTATGGATGATATTTGTGCTGGATTATATGTTGTTCTAACACTAGTTTGCTTCATGGTCGTTAAAAGTTATGTTTTATGATAAAAAGTCTGGTCCATAAAATTGTTAAAGAGCTGATAAAAAAAAAACTTACAATTTCATTTGCGGAATCGTGCACTGGAGGAATGTTATCTAGCAAGATTACATCTGTAAGTGGCTCTTCTAAAGTATTTAACTTGGGTCTGATTACATATTCAAATAAAACAAAAATTGATATTCTTAAAGTACCAAAAAATATAATAGTCAAACATGGAGCTGTGAGTCAAGAATGTTGTTTATCAATGGTTAAAAATTTGAGCAAAATTAGTAAGGCTAATATATCAGTATCAATAACTGGTATTGCTGGACCTAATGGGGGTACAAAGTTAAAACCAGTTGGTTTAGTTTATATTGGTATTAAAAAAGGAAATAAAATAGTGATTAAAGAAAATCTATTTAAAAATAAAAATAGAATATTAATTCAAAAAGCTACTGTGAATATTTCTTTAAAAATAATTAATAAGATTATTTAATTCTTAGCCCAGTCTATATTATTCCAAATTCTTTCATGATAGTAATACAAAAAAATTTTTGCTATCGCTTCAATACTACCAATAGATATTCCTATTAATAAATCTCCTGTTAATATCCATGCGATTAAAAAAGTTGTTAAACTAGCAGTCACACGCCAAGTCATTGTTTTTACCAAAGTTCTTTTTTTTAGATCTGCAGACATTATTTACCTTTCTGGACATATATTGATTAATAAGATTATTCTATTTACCCTTAAATAAATCATTTGCTCTTTCTTGAAACGAGTCAGCTATCTTGCCCAAACCATACTGGAAAGATTTATTCATTACAATATTTAAAAATTTATTTTCAATTTCAAAATCAATATCAAAAGATATTTCTGTACAATTACCTTCTTCGAGAAAAGTCCATTTATTATCGAGATATTTAAGGGGTCCTTCAATATTGGTTACATGAATAATGTCTACAACTTTATAATACCTTACATCGCTTTTATAAGTTGCCTTGAATGGTCCCTTACCAATTGTTAAATCAGCAATAATTGAAATCATATCTTCTTTTTCTTCTTTTTCGTATACTTTAGAGTTTAGGCAATAAGGTATAAATGAAGGATAGCTTTCAATATCTAAAACTAAATCAATTAATTGCCTTTTATTGCATTCAATTAATCTCTTAACTGATGCTTTAGGCATTATATTTTTCTAGTCTATTTTTCTGTAACTGAGCAAAATCTTCGTCAGCATGATATGATGATCTTGTTAAAGGTGATGAAGATACTAATAAAAAACCTTTTGATTTAGCAATATTTTCAAGATCTTTAAATTCGTCTGGGTGATAATATCTTTCAAGAGGATGATGCTTAACAGAAGGCTGTAAATACTGACCAATAGTTAAAAAATCAACATCTGCTGACCTTAAATCATCCATTACTTGTAACAATTCCTCTTTGTTTTCACCTAAACCAACCATCAAGCCTGATTTAGTAAAAACTTTCTTATTAATTTTTTTAACATTTTTAAGTAACTCTAGAGAACCAAAATATCTAGCACCTGGTCTCACCTTCAAATAAAGTCTTGGTACAGTCTCAATATTATGATTAAAAACATCTAAGTCCGCCTCTAAAATTTTTTTATAAGCATCACCCTTCCTTAAAAAATCAGGAGTTAAAACTTCTATTGATGTTTGAGGATTTTTTTTTCTTGTTGCAGTAATTACATCAAAGAAATGATTAGAGCCACCATCTTTTAAATCATCTCTGTCAACAGAAGTTATAACAACATGTTTTAAATTTAATTTAAAAACAGCATTGGAAATTTTTAAAGGTTCAAATGGATCTAAATTTTCTGGTTTACCAGTTTTTACATCGCAAAAAGCACAAGCTCTTGTGCAGGTATCGCCCATAATCATAAATGTAGCATGTCTTTTACTCCAACATTCTGTAATATTTGGACAGTTTGCTTCTTGGCAAACAGTGACAAGATTATTTTGATTAACTATGGTTTTGGTTAAAAAGAATTCTTTACTATTCGTTAATTTAGATTTGATCCAATCAGGTTTTTTTTTAATTGGATTTATAGGTTTGTTTACCTTTTCTGGATGTCTTGGTTTAATTATCATTATTTCTAATTATATAAAGGGTCTCACCTTCTTTACCAAATAAAAATTTGGCTCTAATTAATGTCTCAATATAATCTAAATCTAATTTGTCACTTAATAAAGAATTTTTAAATTTAAGATTTCTAATCTTATTCGATAAATTGGTTTCATCATTTTGTAAGTTCATTAAAATGTCTCTTTTTTTAAAATAAGAAAAAAGACCTCTTTCACCTTCTAAAAGGTTAAAGAAAAAATAAAGAACTAAAAAAGTCGAAATTAATAAAAAATAATTTTTTTTTATTTTATCCATCATTAGTAGATTTTATTCATTTTAGCTTTATTACCAAGATCTTCTTCAATACGAAGTAATTGATTATATTTAGCAACTCTTTCTGATCTTGCTAAAGAGCCTGTTTTGATTTGATTAGAATTTGTTCCTACAGCTAGATCAGCAATAAAAGTATCCTCACTATCTCCAGATCTATGAGAAATTATTGTTTTATATCCAATAATTTGTGCAAATTTAATAACCTCGAGTGTTTCAGAAACTGTACCAATTTGGTTAAGTTTGATTAATATTGCATTTGATGAGTTGTTTAAAAAACCTTTTTTAAGTCTTTCTAAATTTGTTACATAAAGATCATCACCAACAATTTGAACATTTTTAACTGATTTCATCATATCACTCCATGAAACCCAGTCATTTTCTCCAAATGGGTCTTCAATAGATTTAATTTTATATTTATTTATTATTTCCTTATATTTTTTGATCGTTTGATCTACAGAAATATATTTTTTTGAATGAATTGAGTATTTATCTTTTTTAATTAATTCGTTTGCTGCAACATCTAAACAAATAGAAACATCTTTACCATTTTTAAAACCCGATATACTAATTGCTGCCACAACTAAATCTAATGCTTTTTCATTACTATTAATCATTGGAGCAAAGCCTCCTTCATCACCAACAGACGTTGATAAACCTTTCTTTTTAATTAGGTCTTTCAAGTTATTAATTATAACAAAACAAATCCTCATTGCTTCTGAAAAACTTTTAGCTTTATCAGGTCGAATCATGAATTCTTGAATTCTCAAAGCATTATTTGCATGAGCTCCTCCATTTATAATATTCATTAAAGGATATGGTAACTTAAAATTATTTTTTACTAAAAATGTTTTATATAAAGGTATATTCTTAACTTTTGCAGAAAGTTTTTTAGCAGCCATTGATACAGCTAGAATGGCATTAGCTCCTAAATTTGTTTTTTGCCTTGTACCATCAAGATTAATTAAAGTTGTGTCTATACGCATTTGATCATGAATATTTGTACCACGAAGAAGTTTTGAAACTTTAGTATTTACTAGCTTAACAGCACTTAAAACACTTTTACCTAAATATCTTTTATTTTTTTTATCACGTTTTTCAAAAGCTTCATATGTTCCTGTTGATGCTCCTGATGGACAAATAGCAGATGCACTTAAGTTTTTAGAATACACCTCTGCTTCAATTGTTGGATTACCTCTACTGTCAAAAACTTGACGAGCTCTTATTTTAAAGATTTTACTCATTTATTTTTTAATTAAATTATCAATTTCAAATAGTTGAGATAGTAATTTTTCTAATTGATTTAGAGGAACCATATTAGGTCCATCAGATGGAGCATTATCTGGGTCCTGATGAGTTTCAATAAAAACACCTGCCACACCAACAGCAACGGCTGCTCTTGCCAGGTATTCAACAAATTCTCTTTGTCCACCACTTGTTTCTCCCAAACCACCAGGTTGTTGTACTGAGTGCGTTGCATCAAAAATTACTGGGTAACCATTTTTTGCCATAATAGGTAACGATCTCATATCAGAAACTAAAGTGTTGTAACCAAAGCTTGCACCTCTTTCTGTAACTAAAATATTATTATTACCAGTATCAGCAATTTTTTTAGTAACATTAACCATATCCCAAGGAGCAAGGAATTGACCCTTTTTAACATTAATAATTTTTCCAGTTTTTGCAGCGGCAATCAATAAATCTGTTTGCCTGCATAAAAATGCTGGTATTTGCAACACGTCAACATGAGGCGCTACAGCAGAACATTGTTCAGCATTATGTATGTCTGTTAGTATTGGAATATCAAATTCTTTTTTTATTTTATCAAAAATTGGTAAAGAGTACTCAAGTCCAGCACCTCTCTTTCCTTTTAAGCTGGTTCTGTTAGCTTTATCAAAAGAAGTTTTGTAGATTAAGCCCATATTAAACTTAGAGGTAATTTCTTTGATTTGACCCGCCATATCCATAGCATGCTGTTCAGTTTCAAGTTGACATGGTCCAGCAATAATACAAATATTATTATTATTTGATATCTCAATATTTCCACAATTAACTTTTATTTCTGTCATTAATGATTTTTAGCTGCCTTGATAAAAGATGAGAATAAAGGATGTGGCTCCAAAGGTCTAGATTTAAATTCAGGATGGAACTGAACAGCTACAAACCAAGGGTGATTTTTTAACTCAATTATCTCTGGTAGCTTATTATCGGGAGACAATCCAGAGAAAATCATCCCATTTTCTTCAAATTGCTCTTTATAACTAATGTTAACTTCATACCTATGTCTGTGTCGTTCATAAATTATTTTTGATTTATAAATCTTTTTAACTAATGAGTTTTCTTTTAATTTAGCCTCATAAAGACCAAGTCTCATGGTTCCACCTAGATCCTTATCTGTACCCTTGATTACTTTACCATCTTTATTCCATTCATTAATTAAACCAACAATTGGTATACCGCTTGTTCCAAATTCGCTTGAAGTAGCTTTACTTATATTTAATTCATTTCTAGCAAATTCAATAATTGCCATTTGCATTCCAAAACAAATTCCAAAAAATGGGATTTTATTTTTTCTAGCATATTTAATTGCTTCAATTTTACCTTCGGTTCCTCTTTTACCGAACCCACCTGGTATTAAAATACCAGAAATTTTTTTTAATTTATTTCTAATCTCAGAAATTTTTAAATTCTCAGAGTCTATTCTGACTAAGTTAACTTTTAAATTATTATCAATACCACCATGTGTTAAAGCCTCATCTAATGATTTATAAGCATCTTTAAGATCAACATATTTACCAATAATTGCAATATTGATTGATTGCTTTGTATGAAGAATAATTTTTGTGATTTTTCTCCAAGGATTTAAATTAACTTTTTTCTTTGATTTGATTTTAAAATATTTAAGAACTTGTTTATCTAAATTTTCTCTATTAAAACTAATTGGTGCTTCATAAATAGTTTTAACATCAACTGTTTGAATTACATTCTCAATATTAACATTGCAAAATAAAGATATCTTTTTTCTATGCTCTAAAGGGATGGCCCTTTCAGATCTGCATATAATAATATCAGGTTGAATACCTAAACTTCTTAGCTCTTTGACCGAATGTTGAGTTGGCTTAGTTTTAATTTCATCTGATGCTTTAAGATATGGGACTAAAGTTAAATGGATAAATAAAGCATTTTTTTTAAGCACATCATTTGCAAATTGCCTAATAGCTTCAACAAAAGGAAGGCTTTCGATATCTCCTATTATTCCACCAATTTCACAAATTACAAAATCTTCTTTTGATGTATCATATTTTATAAAATCTTTAATACGGTCTGTTATATGTGGAATTACCTGAACTGTTTTACCTAGATATCCACCTTTACGTTCTTTCTTTAGAACATCACTATAAATTTTTCCAGTTGTTATGTTGTCAGATTTTTTTGAAGATATTCCAGAAAATCTTTCATAATGTCCTAAGTCTAAATCAGTTTCACCACCATCATTAGTTACAAAAACTTCACCATGCTGAAAAGGACTCATTGTTCCTGGGTCAACATTTAAATAAGGATCTAATTTTCTTAAACGAACCTTAAAACCTCTTGATTGAAGTAAATAAGCTAGAGAAGCTGAAGAAAGACCTTTTCCTAAAGATGAGACCACACCGCCGGTGACAAATATAAATCGCGCCATGGAACTATCTTATAGCGATTAATTAATAAATTGAAAAGAATTAATTATTATTATTAGGAATCGAAGGTGTATCATCAGATTTTTCTTCAATCACATCTAATACTGATGATGTAGGAGTAAGCTCTCCTCTAGATATTATTGTTAGTGCTAAGCTACAAATTATAAATAATGTTGCAACAACAGCAGTAGCTTTACTCATAAAGTTACCAGCAGATCTAGAAAGCATAAAATTATCTTGCGAAACTCCTATTCCTAGTGCTCCACCTTCTGATTTTTGAATAAGTATCAAGAGTACAAGAATTACCGCAAGTACTAAATTGACTGCCAATAAAATATTTTCCATGAGGATTAACTATATGTTTTTTTAACTATATCAATAAATTTATTGGCATTTTGAGAGGCTCCACCAATCAAAAAACCATCAATGTTAGTAATTTCTTTTAAGTCTTTAATGTTTTGAAGATTAACAGAACCACCATATAAGACTCTTGGTGTTTTACCTTTAAATTTACTTTTAATAAATTCAACTATATTTAAAAGGTCTTTAGAATTTGGAATGATCCCCGTACCTATGGCCCAAATAGGCTCATATGCTATAAAGATATTTGATTTATTTTTTACACCATCTAAGCCAATTTTAATTTGTCTAGATAAAATTGATTGTGTCATTTTTTTTCTTTTTTGACTTAAAGTTTCACCAATACAAAAAATAACTTTTAACTTTGTCTTTATGGCACTTTTTATTTTTAGATTGATTAATTTATCATTTTCACCATTTTCTCTATTTTCTGAATGCCCAATAATTACAAAGTGTGCTCCTATGTTTTTTAACATTTGGCAATTAACAGATCCTGTGTATGGGCCATAATTTTCACTTTCATGACAATTCTGACCACCAATGCCAATTTGGCAATTTTTAAATTTTTTTGAAAAAGAACTGATTAAAGTGCTGGGGGGACAATAAATCAATCTGCCTTTATTTATTTCTTTGGATTTTGAAAATTTAATAACTTTATTCAATGTATTTAAAGAAGATAAATTCCCATACATTTTCCAATTAGCTACAAAATACATATATTTATTTGTCATAATGAAAAATTTAATCTATAGCTTTGTATTTTACAGATCAATAAATTAATATAGCAATGATAAATCCTTTTAAAAGTTTTACAAAAAAAAAAATTGGTGGATTATTACTAATTTTAGTTATTATTATAGCTTTTGGCTTTGGAGGTTTTGGTGGTGGTTTTAATACTAACAATCAAAATAGTATAGCAAAAATAAATAATACAAATATTTCGACTCAAGACTTCATGGATTATTTAAATGAATCAGGGTTGAGCCAACAAGTAATAAAAGACAATATAGATAAAAGTATTATTGAAGAACTTTTGTCAACAATGGTATCCACAACTCTACTAGATCTTGAAATTAAAGAATTAAATCTCTTAATGACCAGTGATACGCTAATAGAGAGAATTAGAAATAATAAAAACTTTCAAGATGAGAATGGTGTGTTCAAAAGAACACTATATGAGAAATTTTTATTGACTAACAATTCTTCAGCACCAATGTTTGAAATACGCTTAAAAAATAATGAACTCCAAAAACAACTATTTACCTACATAAGTGGTGGCACAAAAACTCCTGAGTTTATGATTAAAAAGTTTAATAAAGAAAAAAATAAAAAATTAGATGTCGATTATATAGATCTATCAACATTTTATAAAAAAACTGAAACATTTACAGATGGTGAGATAAAAAATTTTATAAATGAAAATACAGATAAGTTAAAACAAGAATATATTAATTTTTCTTATGTCAACATTAGTCCAAAAAATTTAATTGGTTTAGAGGATTTTAATCAAGCATTTTTTGACAAAATTGATGATATTGAAAACCAAATATCTAAAAATAAAGATTTTAAAAAAATTATTGCAGAGCTTAACTTGTCTGCAACTTCAGTAACTGATTACATAAATTTTGATAATAAAAAAACAATAAATAATATAATTTACAATGCAAGAAGTACTAAAACTGAAATTCTTGATGATGATGGATCTTATATTTTTTATAATATAGAAAGTTTAAATACAAAACTACCTAGCATTAATGACAAAAGATTTGTAAAACAAATTAGAAATCTTTTATTTCAAAAAGAAAAATATGAATTTAATAAGTTAATTCTAGATAAAATAGAAAAAAAAGATTTCAATCAGGCATCTTTTGATGAGCTCGGTAAAAATAAAATTAAACAAATTAAACTAAACTCAATTAATGATAATAATAAATTTGAAAGTAATTCAATTAAAATCTTATATTCTCTTCCAATAAATTCATTTACCATGATTGCAGATTCACAAAATAATGTGTTTGTTGCAAAAAGTGTAAGTTATAAAGTGGAGGATATAACAAAAAACTCAGCTAATTTTAAAAAGATAAGCATCGAAGAAAGTGCTCAAAGCAAAAATTCTATTTTAAAATCATATGATTTATTTCTTAACAAAAGGTATCAAGTTATTGTAAATCAAAAAACTCTTAAGAGAGTAAAAGATTATTTTAGATAATGCTAAATCGAAACTTTAATGATTTTAAGTTTCAGCACAAAAGAAGAAAAAATCAAATCTTATACACTTCAAGAAATACACAAAATGATCGTGAAGTTTTAAATTTGATTGATAACTTTCTTAGTAAAAAAAACAGCTTTATTTTTGAATCTGTTGAGAAGGGAAAGATAAGAGGCAGATACACTATATTTGGTAGGAACCCAGATAAAATTTGGGAGTTTAATAATAAAAATTCTTACTTAATTACAAATAAAGCTAAAAAAAAAATTAAAGGGAATCCTGATAAAATTATTGAAAAAATAATAGAAGATTTCAAATTTAAGACACCTGCAGGTCTGCCACCTATTTGCTCGTTAATATCTGGATATTTTTCCTACGATTCTATTAGGTATATAGAAAAAATTCCTAACAATTGTAAGGATGATTTAAAACTTCCAGACGTTAGACTATTAAGACCAAGAACGTTAATTATTCATGATAATTTAAAAAAGAAGATTTTTTATATCGTAAATACGTTCAATGATGAAAAAATTTCAAATTATAAATTAAAATATTTAGAAATTGAGAGTGAAATAAATGATTTATTAATCAAGGCCTCTTTAGAAAAAAATAACTCTTATAAGAGCAGCAAAACTAATATTAAAGTTAAGTCTAATACGACTAAAAGTAAATTTTTAAGAATGGTACACAAGGCCAAACAATACATAAAAATTGGTGATATTTTTCAAGTAGTTTTGAGTCAAAGATTTGAGGCTAAATTAACTAAAAAGCCCCTGGAAATTTATAAAAAATTAAGAATTACCAACCCTTCCCCATTTATGTACTTCTTTAATTTTGAAGATTTTCAAATAATTGGTGCCAGCCCAGAAATTTTAGTGAGATTAAGAGATAACAAAATAACTGTTAGACCTATAGCGGGAACAAGACCTAGGGGTATAAACTCTAAACAGGATAATTTTTTTGCAAAAGATTTATTACAAGATAAAAAAGAACTTTCTGAACATTTAATGTTACTTGATTTAGGTAGAAATGACGCTGGCAAGGTATCGAAAATTGGGACTGTTAGAGTTACTGATAGCTTTATGATTGAGAAATATTCCCATGTAATGCATATAGTTTCTAATGTTATGGGAGTTTATAATAAAAAATATTCAAAATTTAAATCATTACTTGCTGGCTTTCCAGCTGGAACTGTTTCTGGAGCACCTAAAATTCGCGCTATGGAAATTATCGATGAACTAGAGACAACGAGTAGAAAGATTTATGCAGGTGGCATAGGATATTTTTCAGCTAATGGTGAATTTGATACTTGTATAGCATTAAGAACGGCTGTTGCAAAAAATAAGAAATTTTATGTACAAGCAGGCGCAGGTATTGTTGCTGATAGTAATCCAATTAAAGAATATGAAGAAACTATTAATAAAGCAAAAGCTTTACTGAGTGCTCTTAAGTAATGAAAATTATATTAATTGATAACTATGATAGTTTTACATTTAATTTGTACCACTACCTGTCATCTCTAAAGATTAAAGTAGACGTGGTTAGGAATGATAAAATTACTGACGAACAAATTGTTAAAGAAAAATATGATAAAATTGTCATATCACCAGGTCCTGGGAATCCAAATCAATCAGGAAACTGTATAAGAATAACTAAAGCTCTTTATAAAAAAATTCCAATACTTGGTGTGTGTTTAGGTCATCAAATTATTGGACAAGTATTTGGTTCAAAAATTATTCAAGCTAAAAAATTAATGCATGGGAAAACCAGTATAATCAAGTCAAATAAAACTGGGATTTTAAAAAATCTCCCTTCCAGATTTGTGGCTACAAGGTATCACAGCTTAATTATTGATAAAAAAACACTATCTAAAGATTTAGAAATTACAGCTCAAACTAATGATGGTCTTATAATGGGTATAAAACATAAAAAATATAATGTTCATGGTGTTCAATTTCACCCTGAAAGTATAAAAACTATTATCGGTATCAAAATATTAAAAAATTTTATTAACTACAAAACTAATGAAGAAATTTTTACAAAAACTAAAAAATAAACAAGATCTATCCTTTGATGAAAGTAAAGTTGCTTTTGAAATGCTAATGCAAGGTAAGGCTTCTGATGTTGAAATATTTGATTTTTTAACTCTTCTTTCAGCTAAAGGTGAGGTTTCAGATGAGATAGCTGGTGGTGTTTATGTTTTAAGAGATGCATCAAAAAGAGTTAACACTAAAGACTGTATTGATACATGTGGAACTGGTGGTGATGGGAAGAATACACTAAATATATCCACAGCTTCTGCGCTATTATTAGCTGGCATGGGAATTAAGGTTGCAAAACACGGAAATAAAGCAGTTTCATCTAAATGTGGATCTGGTGATGTTTTGGAGGCTTTAGATATTAAGATTGATTTAGAACCCAGGGATATAGAAGAACAAATAAAGAAAAATAACTTTGGCTTCATGTTTGCTCCAAACTATCACAGTGCAATGAAGTTTGTTGGGCCCACAAGGGAAAAAATAGGCAAAAGAACAATATTTAATATGATTGGTCCCCTAAGCAGCCCTGCGCTTGTGGAAAGGCAGGTTGTTGGTGTTTATGATAGAAGATTGCTCAAAATTTTTGCAGTAGCTCTGAGAAACTTAAATATAAAATTTGCTTGGATTGTGAATAGTGAAGATGGTTTAGATGAGATATCGCCATATGCTAAAACGAATGTTGTTCAATTAAAGGATGGTGAAATTTCAGAAATTATGATTGATCCAAAAGAATTAAACATAGATGCAAACAAGTTTGAAGATTTACTGGGAGATGATGCTAAATTTAATGCAAGTAAAATGGTTAATATATTTAAAGGCGAAGATAATGATTTTTCTAAAGCTGTTTGTTTAAATGCTGCTGCTGGACTAATTGTTGCAGGCAAATATTCTTCATTTAATAATGCTTATGCAGATGCTAGAAAATACATCTTATCAGGAAAAACATATAATAATTTAAAAAGATTACAAAATGCTTGAAAACACTTTAGATAACATAATAAAAAAAAAAATTGAAAGAGTTGATTTATTAAAAAAAACTACTTCATTAAAATTATTGATTGAAAAAATTGATGAAAATAAATTATTTATTAACTTTAAAAGGAAGATTCAAAATAATATCAAAGATAAAAAAATTTCAATAATTGCTGAAATAAAAAAAGCCAGTCCTTCTGCTGGTATTATAATAAAAGAATACAATCCTATAGAAATAGCTGAAATTTATTACAGAAATAAAACAACATGTTTGTCAATATTAACTGAGGAAGATTTCTTTCTAGGAAATTTAATCCATATAAGTAAAGTTAAAGAAAAAATAAACCTTCCCATTCTTTGTAAGGATTTTTTTATTGATAAATTTCAAGTGCCGCTTGCCAAAAGCTATGGGGCAGATGCTATATTAATTATACTAGCCGGTGTTTCTGATAATCTTGCTTTTGAGCTATACGAGGAGGCTTTAAGATTTAATATGTCAATAATTGTTGAAGTACACACGGTTGAAGAAGCGAAAAAAGCTCTTAATTTCAAAGAAGCCTTAATTGGCATTAACAATAGAAATCTTAAAACATTAAAGACAGATATAAATACAACTTATGATATTTATAATATTTTAGTTAATCACTCTGGACCATTAATTTCTGAAAGTGGAATTAAAACAAAAGAAGAACTTTTGGAAATATCTAAAAATACTAATATTAAAACTTTTTTAATTGGTGAATCACTTTTGAAAAACTTGGATAATAATTCAATTTTTTCAGTTCTTTAATCAAATAAACCCTATTTTTAAACACTTTTTAGCTATTGTTAAAATAGAAGAACACTTGTAGAACAGATTTTGTACTTTATTTGTTCTTATGTTAACTAAAAAACAAAAAAATCTGCTTTTATTTATCAACAAGAAGTTGAGAGCTTCAGGCGTGTCTCCGTCTTATGAGGAAATGAAAGATTCACTACATTTAAAGTCTAAATCAGGTATTCATAGATTAATAAGTGCTTTAGAAGAAAGAGGATTTATTAGAAGACTTCCCCACAAGGCAAGAGCTCTAGAGGTAATAAAGCTTCCAGAAACAGCTTCTGCTAATGATATTTATAATAGTTTTTCACCAAGTGTTATTAGAGGTGGCTTAGACACAGAAAATAATAATATAAATGAAATAGAAATACCTGTTTTAGGTAGCATTGCTGCAGGAACTCCTGTTGAGGCAATACAGAATGAAGTTTCTAGAATACCTCTTCCAAGTAACCTTGAAAAAAATGGGCAGTATTTTGGGCTTAAAGTTCAAGGTGATTCAATGATTGAAGCTGGTATCAATGAAGGTGATACGGTGATTATTAGAAGATCTGATACTGCTGACAATGGTAAAATTGTTGTGGCTTTAATAGATGAGCACGAAGCGATGTTGAAAAGAATTAGAAGAAAGGGAAAAACTGTTGCTCTCGAAAGTGCTAACAGAAACTACGAAACTAAAATATTTGGCCCTGATAGAGTAAAAGTTCAAGGTGTTCTAGTATCTTTATATAGAAACTTTTAATAAAATAGTCTAAAAATCACACATGTCCAATGTTGCAACAAGATTTGCTCCCTCACCTACTGGAGCCCTTCATATTGGCGGTGTAAGAACTGCTCTATTTTGCTGGTTATATTCAAAAAACAAAAAAGGAACTTTCCATCTGAGAATAGAAGATACAGATAAAGAAAGATCCAAAGATGAGTATAAAATTCAAATTATAAATTCTTTAAAATGGATAGGTATAGAGCATGATGGTGAACTATATATTCAATCAACAAAGATTAATGATCACATAGATGTTGTAAATGAGCTACTTAAAAAAGGTTATGCTTATAAATGTTACTGTTCTACTCAGGAAATAGAAGATCAAAAAAAAAGAGCTAGGCAAAAGAAACTTCCTTATACCTACAATAGAAAATGTAGAGAATTGAGTGGAAGCGATGCTCCAAAAGATATTCAACCAGTTGTAAGATTTAAAAGTAAAATTGAAGGCTCTTCAATACTAAGAGACTTAGTGCAAGGAGATGTGAAGATAGACAATATCACTATAGAGGATTTTATTATTCTAAGGAATGACGGAACTCCAACATATAATTTATCAGCTACTGTTGATGACCATCAAATGAACATGACGCATATTATAAGAGGTGATGATCATAAGATAAATACCTTTAAACAAATCCAGATTTACCTATCAATGGAATGGGGCTTGCCCAGTTTTGCACATATTCCTTTAATTCATACTTTAGAAGGTAAAAAACTATCCAAAAGAGATAACGCATCTACTCTTGGGGACTATTCTAAAATAGGAATAATGCCAGATGCTCTAAGGAACTATCTTTTAAGACTCGGTTGGTCATATAAGGATAAGGAGATATTTACTTTAGATGAAAGTATTGAACATTTTAATTTAGAGGGAATAGGTAAATCACCTTCAAAACTAGATATGGACCGTATATTATCAATGAATGAGTATTACATAAAAAATATCAGTGAGGATGAGCTATATGATCACCTTGTAAAATACTCCACTCTTTACAAAGAAAAAATTTCGAATGACAAAGAGAAAAAAATTAAATCTTCTTTAACTTTTTTAAAAAATAAAGCAAAAACTTTGGAAGATATTTATAACAATGCTAAATATATAATATTTGATGAGGTTGATTTTAAGGAAGAGGATTTAAAACTTATTGACGATAAGGAAAAAAAAATAATATTGGACTTTGCTAATAAGATTAAAGAATTAAAAAACTTACACAAAGAAATTTTAGAACCTATTATTAATAATTTAATTAAAGAAAATGAAACAAATTTTAAGGGTATTGGTCAGCCATTAAGAATAGCTTTAACTGGCTCAAAATTTGGTCCAGGGATTTACGATATAATTATATCTTTAGGTAAAGAAGAGATTATTAAAAGGCTAGGAAACAAGATATTTAGCTAAAATTAAAGATGCCTCACTGGAAGAGGAAGACTTTGATCTAATTTCCTCTAAAGTTATTTGACAGTCTTTAATTTGTTTTTCCATTAAATCTGGATTATTTAAAAAATAAATTACAGAACTATAGATTTGTTTAGAGTTACATTCACTTTGAATTAATTCTGGTATGATCTCCTTATTATTAATAATATTAATAATATTGGCATATTTGATTTTCACTAAAAATTTAATAATTATATAATTAAGAAAATTCATCTTATATATTATTATAGATGGAACTTTCGCATTACAGATTTCTAAAGAAACCGTTCCTGATTTAGAAACAGCAAAAATTGAGTTTGACAATATTTGAAATTTTATACCTTCATCAGAAATCACCTCAGTATTATCTAAATTTGAAATTTTTAACTGCTCATTAATTAAAGTCTTATTTTCTTCGGTTGCATGAAAAACAAAAAAATAATCTTTAAATCTTTTATTCATCATCTTAATAAAATCTATTAAGATAGGAAGTAGCAAATTAATTTCTGACAATCTACTACCAGCAAATAAAGAAATAATCTTTTTATCTTTTGTTATTACGTGAGATAAATCAGTTTTATTTTTTAAATTATTTTCAAGTAAAGGGTGACCAACAAATGTATTTGGAATTTTTTCTTTTTCAAAATATTTCTTTTCGAAGTTAAAAAGCAAAAGTATATGGTCTACAAAATTTTTAAACTTTTTAACCCTATTCTCCCTCCATACCCACACTTGCGGAGCTACATAATGTATTGTTTTAATATTACTGTTAATTTTTTTAACCTTCTTAGCTACTCTAAGGCTAAAATCAGGGCTATCAACACTAAATAAAATATCTGGATTAAATTTGATAATTTCATTTACAGTTTGATTAATTTTATTTCTTATTTTAAAAATATTAAATATTACATTTGTAAAACCTATGTAGGTGATTTCTTTGAGTTCAAAAATTGATTTGATTCCTAATGAGTTAAGGTGTGTTCCCCCTACACATGAGTATTTTATATATGGATTATTTATTTTAAGTTTTGAAATAACAGTTGAAGCTAATTTATCTCCAGAAGGCTCACCCGTTATTATAAAAATTTTTTTCATTTAACCGTTATAAACATCTTATATTTATTGGCATAGTTAATGCTCTTAGTTTCATCCATAAAGATATTTTTTTTAGATTTTAATACAACTCCTTTGATCCCAGCTTTTTTACAATCCTTTAAGGTATCTAGCCCAATAGTAGGTAAGTCTATTCTTAAATCTTGTTTTTTTTTAGGAAATTTGATTAGTATGGCATTGGATTTATTAGTTTTTTTTATTAATTGAAGCATTTTTTTTGTACCGCTGGGTGTTTCTCTAGCTATAATCTTAGAGTTTCTAACTACCAAGCCTTGTACATGATTATAAGAATTTATATTTCCTAACAATTTAATACCTTTTTTTATAAAGAGATGGTCATCTCTATTTGGTTTAAATTTTGTATAATTACCCTTTGTTAAGGTTAGCTCAGGATTATATTTAATCGAACTAACAACTTTTACTCTTTCTTTAGCTAATATCATTATTATCACTTTTAAAATTGCTGCATCACCTAATTTCGATGCTTTTATAATTCTAGGTAGATAATATAATCCTTTAAAATCTAATTTAAGTTTTGAAAAATTTGGCTTACTAACTTTTCCTGCAAAAAGGACGTTTTTACATTTCTTTTCTTTAATTAAATTTAAAATTTTTCCAAATTGACCAATTGAAATTAAATATGTATTACTATCCTTCTTAAAATTTCTATTTTTAGATAGATCAATAATAAAATATGGCTTATTTAAATTCTTAATCTTTTTAAGTATCATTTTTGGAAAATCATTATCACCAAAAATTAATCCTATCATTTTATTTGGAAAATGGTGTGCAAATTGGACGTTTCTTATCTTTGTTTATAAATTCCACGACATCTTTAACTAATAGATTATCTTTAAAAGACCCATTTATATTTCTTAGATTGTCAGTTAATTTATCTGTCTTAAATATTTCTTTATAAGCTTTAGATAATAAAAGAATTTTTTCGTTAGGTATATCTTTTCTTCTTAGACCTATTAAATTTAAACCTTGAAGAAAATTTCTGTTACCAATTGAAAGACCATAGGGTATTACATCATTTAAAACACCTGTCATACCACCTATCATTGCCATTTTACCAATTCTAGTGAATTGCTGAACAGCTGAGTTTCCTCCAATAATTACACCATCTCCAATATTTGCATGTCCACCTAACGGTACATTATTAGCAATTATAACATTATTTCCAACTATGCAATCATGTGCTATATGTGAGGATATCATTAGTAAACAATCATTACCGACAACAGTTAATCCACCACCATCAAGCGTTCCAGGATTTATTGTTACATATTCTCTAATAATATTTTTATCACCTATTTTAAGTTGTGTTTTTTCACCATTATATTTTAAGTCTTGAGGCTCATTACCTATTGAAGCAAATGGAAAAATTTTATTATTTTTACCTATTATAGTGTTTCCGGAAATATTTACATGTGAATGAATAATTGTATTATCTCCAATTTCAACATTTGGTCCAATCACACAAAAAGGACCAATTTTTACATTGGCAGATATTTTTGCATTATCATCAATTATAGCAGATTTATGAATCATTTATTATTCTTAATAAACTGTTTTAAGTTTGTTGCAGGATATCCCATTACTTTCGAATTATCTTTTATATCTTTAATTACTCCACTGCCACCTGCTATTTGGACATTATTTCCAATTTTTAAATGTCCAGAAATACCAGCTTGACCACCTATTATTACATGATTACCTAATGTTGAGCTACCAGCAAAACCAACTTGGCCAGCTATTATGCAGTTATCACCTATTTTATTATTATGAGCTATATGAACTTGATTATCTAAGTATGTATTTTTTCCTATAATAGTATTTGATAATGACCCACGATCAATAGTAGATCCACAACCAATCTCACAGTTATCTTCTATAATAACCATTCCAATATGGGGATATTTAAAGTTTTTTTCTTTATTTGGAAAAAAACCAAAACCTTTTTTTCCAATAACACAAGCATCCAGGATATGGACGTTATCTTTTATTATTGTGTTTCTAATAATAACATTAGACCCAATTGAACAATTATTACCAATAAGAACATTGCTTTCAATTATTGAATTATGACCAATTAAGCAATTACTTCCTATAGATATGTTTTTTCCAACTAATACATTTTGTCCGTATTTAACTATTTCTTTAAAAGAAGTTTTTTCAATATTTTCTACAGTGTGGTCGAAATCATCTGATGTAGAGTTGGGATAAAAAACTTTTGTAATTTTTGCAGTGGCAATTAATACATTTTCAACAATTATAGTATTACAGTTTTTAGGTAAAATAGATGATAGATTTTTTGTAGTAATGCAAAATGAAGCCTTTGTTTTGGATGCTAAGATTTCATATTTCTTAGAATGAAAAAAAGTGATGTCATTTTTTTCAGCATTAAGTAAATCTTTAATATTAGAAATAGAGGTTTTTTTAAAAAAATCTTTATTATCTATATTTGCTTGATTTAATAAAGTTTCTATAGGAAAAGGACCAGCTTTTATAAAAAAAGGATTAATCATCGATAAAGTTTTTTATCAAAATTATCAATATTTACTTATCAAGAATTATTACTAATTATTTTCTATCTACTATAGTTGCTGACCATAAAGCATCAGCCATTTTCTTACCTTCAACAAAAGCTTCACCTTTATACTTCCATACCCTCCCATGAGATCTTATTGCTTCAATATTAAGTTCTAGTCTACAGTCTGGTATTACAGGGTTTCTAAATCTAGCTTTTTCAATTCCCATTAAAAAAACAAGTTTGTTTTCATATGTTTCTTTATCAATACCATGAGCAGTTAAGGCGGCCGCAGCTTGCCCAAAAGCTTCAACTATTAAAACGCCAGGCATTACTGGATTTCCAGGGAAATGACCTTGTACAAAAAAACTTTCTTTCTTAACGTGAACAATAGCAGTTGCTGAAAAAAGTTTTTTGATATTAATAAGCTCATCAATTAACAACATTGGCTCTCTATGGGGCAAAAGATTTATAATTTCAGTTTTATTTAAAGAATCTTTCATTATTTATTTTCTATTTTAGCTATTTTTTTATTAACTTTTTTCATGATTATACTAGTAATGTCAAAATCACTTTTCCCCATCAAAATATCTTTTTTTTGTAAAATTATTGATATCGAATTTTCTGTAGAATAATCCTTAAGAATTGGTGCAATTTGACTAAGAAAATTATTAGTTTGTTTGATTTTAAATTTCTTCAAATTTTCGACTTTATTGAACTTATCTTTTTTATATAAATTAATTTTTACTTTAAAATCATTAATAAGTTGATTGTATTTATTTTTCTCCATAATATTTTTTTTTGTACGAATATCATCTTCTTCAATTTTAAGATTTTTTTCAATTTTAGTGAATTCATTAAGAATATTATTTTGCATTTTATCAGTTTCTTTTAAAAGTTTCTTACCAGCTATCGAATTACTAATAATTTCATCTAAATTAATAAATACAATTTTATTTTCGCCCTGAACATAACCGAAGTATGAAAAAAAAATTAATAGAAAAATAGTTAAGTTTCTTCTCATTAGAATGAGGTGCCTAAATTAAACCTGAAGGACTGTGTAACATCAGATGATTGCTTAACAATCGGCTGAGATAATGAAAAATTTAAAGGACCAATAGGAGTAAATAAATCTAGCGAAATACCTGCTGAGCTTCTAATAGAATCAGATTTATCAGCAGTAGAATCGTAATCTACACCCCATACACTTGCTACGTCAAAAAATGTTGAAATATCAGTATTTTCAAATGCCTCCAAAAAGGGCAATGTTGTAGATAGGTTTAAAGAAGCTGCATTATTTCCACCAACAAAATCACCACCATCCTTAGGTCCAATTTTACCATACTCAAAACCTCTCAATCTTCTTTCTGGTAAATACAATCTTTCAGAAACTTTAATTTCATCTTCAGCTAAAGCAGTTGCAGTTTTTGCATAAAGATTAACTTTAAATAATAAATTATCAAAATACTCAACATAATTCATAAATTCATATCCATTTATCAAAGTGTATTTTTCAGAATAAAGCGGAAGATCCTGGCTAAATTTATTTCTATATCCATCTGTAGGTCTATATTTTTGATTTGTTTTGTCATGGTCAAAGCTATAACCAAACCTAGTTTCAAAATAATCACCTTCTTGTTTTTTTAAGTTAGTGGAAGCAGTTGATGAGGTGGTAAGGCTTTCATAATACGTGCTAAGATAAGGATTAAACCAAATATCATCAAATTGTTCATAAGAAGTACCAATACCAACGCTTGTTTTATTATTTTTATAACCAAAATTTGTTAAACGATCAGTTTCAGTTGTATCTAAGTTAAAAATTAAATCTTTTCCAGAATTTCTATAATTAGGATTAACCACGTTAAAAGAACCTTTAACACTTTCCTGACTTATCAAAATATTGGTATTAAGTTTAATTCCTTTCCCTAAGAAATTATTTTCTTTAACACCAAAAGTTGATGATGCACCTGAAGATCCAATACCAGCTCCAAGTGAAATTTCTCCTGTTGCTTTTTCCTCTACATTTATAGAAATTATCTTAGATTCATTTGAGCTACCATCTTGTATGTCTACATCAACTTTTTTGAAATAATTAGTTCCCTTTATGTTGTTAACTGATTTATTAAAAAGTATTTGATTTAAGGGATCTCCCTCATCAACAATTAATTGATCTCTAATGACACTTTCCCTAGTAATATTGTTTCCAAATATATTGATTTTTTCAATATAAATATTGGGACTTTCAGCAAATTGAATTACAAAATTTAATTTATTTCCATCAACAACGGTCTCATCGATTGTTGCCTGAACAAATTCAAATTGTTCATTAAGCGCAATTTCATCTACGTTATCTAAAATTTTTTCAATAATTTTATATGAATAAATTTCACCATTTAAATTAATTAATTGATTATTGATTTTATCAAAATATTTTGGTTCAAAATTATCAGGTAAAACTATAGAAAGGTTATTAAAATAAAATTTGTTTCCCGCATCAATATTAAAAGTTAGCTCAAATGAACCGTCATCTAAAAAACTTGTTGTTAATGCGTTTACCTCAACTGAGTAAAAACCTTTATTCTTATAAAAGTTCTTTAAGAGTCTTTCATCTAATTTTATTCTCTTTGCATTTAAAAGTTTTTTATTAGAGATGAATTTCCAAAATTTATCTTCCTCTGATACAATTATGTTTCTTAAGTTTTTACCTTTAAATTTTTTGTCTCCTATAAAATTGATTTTTTTAATTTTTGATTTTTTTCCTAAATCAATATCATAAATCAAATTTACGGTATTATTGTTATTACTTTCAATTGAAGTTTTAACGCTAGTAAAATAAAACCCATTTTCATTAAGAATATATTTAATAGTTTTTGAATCTTGTTCAGCTGAAAATTTGATATAGGGACTTTTGTCTTTTAAGGTAAGGTTTTCAAATAAAATTTTTTTTATATTTTTTTTTTTAATTCCATTGATTAACACTGATTGTATTAAGGGATTTTCTTTTATAGAAATATTAAGGATATTGTTATTAAGGTCTAAACTTACATTTTCAAAAAAATTAGTTTCATAAAGTTTTTTAATTATTTGATTTAAATCTACAACCGTTAAATTTTCACCAAATTTAATTTCACCAAAAACTACAATGGATTCTTCTGATATTCTCTCATTTCCAGTAATATTTAATGAATTGACGATTTCAGACAATGCAATTTTATTAAGAAATAAAAAAAAGAAGAAAAATATATAAAAAAATTTATTCATTATTTGTATAATACACTTAAGCTATGAGTTTTCAATCTTACATAAGCATCTAAATCTAGAATATCCTTTATATTGTTTGGTCTTTTACGTTTAAACTTATTAAATTCTTTTAAGCTAGTTAGCTTTTTAATAAGTCGATAAATATCTAAAAATGAAATTTTTTTTTGCAAAAAAAGATTGACCAGCTCATCATTACAACTAACAAGAACCGTTTCAAATAATGAGTTTTTTAGTGGAATGGATTTAAGTAAATTTACAGAAGGGAATCTATTAGTGTCCACATTTTTAAAATCTAAATTATTTAGATCTTTAATATTTAATTTTTTTGATTTTAAATAATAATCATTATTTTGATAAATTGAATTAAAAATTGGAATTTTCATGTCTGTATCGTGGATGAGTATTTTTGACAAACCATTGTTAAATTTTATAATTGCATGTACATAAGATTTTGAATGAATTAAAATTTTAAATTTTTTAATATTTATATTAAAAATTCTTTGAGCCTCAATGACTTCAAAAACCTTATTCATCATGGTTGCGGAATCAACTGAAATTTTCTTACCCATAGACCAGTTTGGATGTTTTAAAGTTTCTTTTAAAGTTATATTTTTAAATTTATCAATGGGTAAATTAAGAAAGGGCCCTCCTGAAGCAGTGATAATTACCTGCTCTATAAGATTATCTTTATTGTTATTAAGTAGTTCATAAATTGAGAAATGCTCTGAATCTACTGGTATAAACTTGGTGTTAAATTTTTTTAAATTTTTATTTATAAGATACCAAGCACAAATTAACGATTCTTTATTTGCTATTGCAATAGTTTTACTTATTTTGATTGAATCTATTGTTGATTGCAAACCAGATAAACCAGAAATAGAACAAATTGTATAATCAACTTTTTTTTTTATAATTTTTTGAATTAAATTCAAATTATCAAAAATTTTTATTTTAGATTTTATTAATTTTTTTTTAACTCTTAAAAAGGTTGCTTTATCTTGTATAATTATATTTTTTGGTTTTAATGATTTCGCTTGCTTGATGATTTCATAATAATTCTTATTGCACGTTAATAATAAGACATTAAAGTTACCTTTATTTTTTGTAATAATACTAACAGTGGATTTTCCAATTGAACCTGTTGAGCCTAAAATTATAATTGTTTTTTTCATAAATTAAATAAATATAAATAAAAGTAATCCCATAGGTATTGCAAAAATGATACCATCTATTCGATCTAAAAAACCACCGTGTCCAGGCAGTATATTACTAGTATCCTTTACGTTAGCTTTACGCTTTAAAAATGAGATAAATAAATCACCTAATTGAGATGTCAATGAAATTAGAATAGTAATAATTGATAATTGTAAAAATTGAAAATAATTAAAATAATTAGAATAATTAAAAAAGAATACCATTAGAGTTAATGAAAATATAAATGATCCAATTGATCCAGAAACTGTTTTTTTAGGACTTATTTTAGTTAATTTTTTACCTTTTAATGTTTTGCCAACAATTAAACCACCAATATCTGATGCTATAGAAATACAAATTGAATATATTATAAATACTTTAAATTCTGGATAATTAGACTCGATAGCTAGGATGGAATAAACTAACAATGATAAATAGACTAATGAAACACTTTTAAGAATAAGTCTTATAAATCTATTAACAATACTTTCTTTTCTAAAAATTTTAGAAATTAATGCAAAAAATTCAACCCAAGTAATTATTGTGATAATTATTAATCCTATCACTAATATAAATGAGTAAAAATACATTAATAATAAAAGGGAAATTAAAAAAATTGATGTAATGATTCTTTTTTTCAACTCTAAGTTCATTAAATTCCACCAAAATTTCTTTTTAATTTCATAAAATTTTTAATAATTTTTTTATAGTCTGTTGAGTTAAAATCTGGCCATAGCTTTTTTTCAAAAAAAATTTCCGTATAAGCAAGTTGCCATAAAAGAAAATTACTTAATCTTTTTGTATTTCCTGTTCTAATTAATAAGTCTGGATTGGGTATTTTTTTTGTATAAAGATTATCTTCAATATTTTTTTCTGATATCTTAATTTTTTTTTTATTCATTAATTTAATTGTATTTACAATTTCATTTTTAGATCCATAATTTAGAGCAAGGTTAATTTGCAATTTTTTATTATTTGCAGTTTTGTTTTCTGTCTCGACTAAGGTTTTTTTTAATTTGTTTGAAAATAATGATTTGTCTCCAATGACTTTTAATTTAATTTCATTTTTAATTAAATTATTAATTTCTTTAATAAGAAATTTTTCAAGTAAATTGAATAAAAAATACTTTTCCTTCTCTGGTCTTTTCCAATTTTCAGTTGAAAAAGTGTAAAGTGTTAAGTATTTTATCTTAAATTTAAGGCTTTCTTTAATTATTTTTTCAACTGTATTAACACCTTCTCTGTGACCTAAGTTTCTTGAATTTTTATGTTTGAGGCCCCATCTTCCATTTCCATCCATAATGATGGCAACGTGTTTAACTGGGTTCATATGGTCATTATTTCTTTTTCTTTAACTTCTACTTTTTGATCTATAGTTTTAATATGTGCGTCTGTAAATGTTTGTACTTTTTTTTCATTTTTTTTTTCATCATCTTCACTGATATCTTTGTCTTTAACTAAATTTTTTAATTCATCATTAGCTTCTCTTCTAATATTTCTGATTGAAATTTTACACTTTTCACCCATAGACTTAATTAATTTTTTAATCTCGGTTCTTCTCTCTTCATTTAAATCGGGAACAGGCAATCTAATTAATTGACCATCTATTTGTGGATTTAAACCAAGCTCAGATTTCTTAATAGCTGAATCAACTAGAGGAACATTGTTAAGATCCCAAACTTGGATATTGATAGTTCGTGCATCAGGTGTTGTTATGCTGGATACTTGATTTAATGGCATTGCTTGCCCATAGACATCGACTCTGACAAGATCAAGCATTGCTGCGTTTGCTCTACCAGTTCTTAGTGATGACAATTCTTTTGAAAAAACATCAATGGTCTTATCCATTTTCTGACTGTATGCTTTTTCATTAAACATCTATTCACCTATTTTAATTCTATAAAAATCATTAATCTTTAAGTCTAATATATTAAGATCTTTTACAATGTCTTGCACTTTCTTTTTTGGCTCCATAACCCAGGCTTGAGTTAATAAAGCATTTTCATCTTTAAATTTATTCATTTTTCCTAAACAAATTTTTTGCACAATATCGTCAGGTTTTCCTGAGTTTTTTAATTCTTCTGAAACAAGAGCCTGTTCTTTTTGAAGAATATCATTATCAATTAAATTTGAGCTTAAAGCTAATGGATTAGATGCAGCAATATGCATTGAAAGTTGTTTGCCAAATGTCTTAATAGCTTGGCTATCATCAGAAGTTTCCAGAGATGTTATAACTGATAATTTAGATAAATTATCCTTAACTACAGTATGTAAATAGTTAAAATTTTTAGTTCCTGTCTTATTAAAAGTTTTTACTTTGCCAACTGTTATTTTTTCACCCATCTTTGCTATTAATGAAACAAGATTGTCTTCAACAGTTTGGCCATTTGACATGTTAGTTTTATTTAATTTATTCAAATCAGAATCATTGTGATTGTTTAAATCACTTAATTCTTTTGCAAATGAGACAAAGTCATCATTTTTTGCAACAAAGTCTGTTTCACAATTAAGCTCTAAAACAGAAATTTTATTTTCGTCTCCAGAAGTTGCAATTACTCCTTCTTTTGCGTCACGAGACATTTTTTTAGAAGCTTTAGAAATTCCCTTAACTCTCAGAATTTCTGCAGCTTTATCTAAATCTCCTTCTGATTCTTTAACAGCCAAATTACAATCTTTAAAACCGGCACCAGTTGCTTCTCTTAGTTGTTTTACTTTTTCTATATCACTCATTTTAATTTAGTTTTTCCTTTTCTTTTTTTGAAAATTTAGCATCTAATTTCTCTCTATCTAATTCTTGAACAGTTTTAGTAGATTTTTCATTTACTTTTACATCATCAACTTCTGGTTTTTCCTCTGTTTTAGATGGAGATGCTTTTTTTGCATTTTCAATGGTTTCTTTTACTAAATTACAATAAAGATCAATTGCTCTTCTAGCATCGTCATTCCCTGGGATTGGAAATTCTATTCCATCAGGATTAGAGTTACTGTCTAGTATAGCACAAATTGGAATACCTAATTTAGATGCTTCTGCTATAGCTAACGATTCATAATTTGTATCAATAATAAAAACTAAATCAGGTACTTTTTTCATTTCAGCAATTCCACCTAATGCTCTTTCTAGTTTGTCTTTCTTAACACTCATTTTTAAAAGTTCTTTTTTGGTAAAGCCTCTATTTTCAGCTACAAGATCAGCTTCATATTTTTTCATCTTTTTAATTGATCCAGAAATTGTTCCCCAGTTAGTTAACATTCCACCTAACCATCTGTAATTTACAAAAAATTGACCAGTTTCTTTTGCCACTTCTGCAATAGCTTCTGATGCTTGTTTTTTTGTGGATACAAAAAGAATTTTGCCATTATTAGCAATTGTATTATAAACCTTTTCTAAAGCAACATTTGTTAATTCTAGTGTTTGGGTTAAATCAATAATGTGAATTGAATCTCTTTTACCAAAAATGTACTTTTTCATTTTTGGATTCCATCTTAAAGTTTTGTGACCTAAGTGAACGCCTGCTTCTAATAATTGTTGGATAGTTAGACTTGGTATTTTCATATTTATTCCCGGTTAAGCCACCACAGTAATTTCCATTTAAGGACCGGAGGTATAAAACCACAAACTGTGTGCGTGTTAATTTAAATTAAGAGTTGTTTACAAATTATTTGAAAAATAAACAAGTCTTTTTTAGTGTATAATGGTTGATATATCATTATTTCTTAGGATATTTATAGCTTTTCTATCAATAAGCCGTCTATTTTTAAGTTTAAAACTAATATGTTTAGATTCATCATTAATATTAATTTTTACTTCAGTTGTCCCTTCTTCACTAACTAAATTAGATATTTTATCAATATCTTTAACGGATTTGAGGTTAAATATAATTTCATTAACAGGTTTATTAAAGAGATCTTTTAAAGAGGCTATTTTTTGAACATTTATTCTTTTAGATTTTTTCTCATCATTTGAGATTGTTTTGATTAGAGTTATAATTAGTGAATTACCCACAATAAGAATCTCTCTATTAAGTTCCAATATGTCAGAAAAAATAAAAAGCTCAAAAACACTAGTCAAATCTGTAAACTTAATAACACCATAAGAGTTTCCTCTAGCAGTTTTTCTTTCAGTAATTTTTAAAAGAGTTGCAGCAATATTTGCATCTTTTATATCATCGTCCAAATTAAATTTTACATAATCAACTATTTTATAATCATCAAAAATTTCTTTAAATTGGTTTAAGGGGTGATCGGATATAAAAAAACCTACAGCTTCAAATTCTCTTGATAATCTATCTTCAAAGCTCCAATCCTCAATATTGAGTACTATTTCATTATCCTGTACTTCATCAGAAGCAAAAAGATCAATTTGATTGGCTGCTTTATTTTCAAAAATATTTTTTGTTTTTAGGATAAAATTAGGAATTGAATTAAACAATGCTTTTCTATTATTATCTATATTATCAAAAGCTCCCGCTTTAACTAGACCCTCTAACTGTAGTTTATTAATATCTTTAGGGCTAACTCTATTTAAAAAATCATTGATTGATTTAAAATTACCATTTTCTTTTCTTTCCTTTACAACATTTGTAATTGCTTCAAAACCTACACTCTTAATTCCACCCAAAGCATAATAAAAATTATCTTCATCAAATTGGAAGTCTGCAAAACACTTGTTAATATCTGGGCGTGTAACTTTAATATTAATTCTTTTAAGTTCTTCGTAAAATTCACCTAACTTACTTTGATTTGATAGATCCATTGTCATTGAAGCTGCAAAAAACTCTTTGGGATAATATTTCTTTAAAAATGCTGTTTGATAAGAAATGATTGCATATGCCGCTGCATGACTTTTGTTAAAACCATATTCAGCAAATGGTTCAATCTTTAAAAAAATACTTGTAGCAACATCTTTACTAATTCCATTTTTAAGAGCACCAGCTATAAAACCTTGTTTTTGCTTTTCAAGTTCTGCTCGTTTCTTTTTACCCATCGCTCTTCTTAAAATATCAGCTTCACCAGCAGTAAACCCAGAGAGTTTTTGGGCAATTTGCATTACCTGCTCTTGATAAATAATTACTCCATAAGTGGGTTTAAGAATGTCCTCAAGTAATGGATGTAAAT
>Ga0209383_1000288_pt1 | contig 37159 bp, 27 predicted proteins | sample CoawatmetaG02DNA_FD_187510 | JGI IMG/M metagenome (GOLD analysis project Ga0209383, IMG submission 187510) | Marine microbial communities from the West Antarctic Peninsula - Coastal water metaG029-DNA (SPAdes) (version 2) | ecosystem: Environmental > Aquatic > Marine > Coastal ... | reverse complement strand
CTATATAGCCAGAATCTATTGTCTTATAGCGAATTTTGCCTTACTACCAACCTTCTTTCCATCAACTTCTGATTCAATTTCAGGTTCCAAAACAAATACTCGGTCACTAGAAATACCTCCTTTTTCAACTAGCCAATCACGTGCAGTCTTACCACGCTGTTCGGCAAGCTGACGCAACTCTTCATCACCAGCATTAATATTTGACAGAATTAACTGTTCCATTTCAGAAATAGAAGTGGATTTTGTAAAACCTCTTTCATTATTTGATGTATCAAATTTCTCTTCTTCGTAAATAAGCTTAAGAAAATCCTCATATTCTTCTGGCTCTATACTAATATCTTGTAAAGAGTCTCCGGACTCTAATTTCTCTGCTCCTTTGAGCAATTTTTGAGCCCTGATTTTTCGGTCAAGAATCTCTTGTTTAAGACCATTTAAATCGTTTTTTAAATCTGCATATCCTGTAATCTCTAATTTGAGTCCAGGACGATCAGCCAATGCCTTAGATAACATCTGCAAACGCCTCTCAACCTCAGGTTCCATTCGCCCGTAACCAGACAGAAAGTTAATCTCTGACAACTCCTCTCCGTCACCAACAAGAGAACTGAGCAATGCGAATGGAGATGCAACCGCCTTAGTAAGTAGATTAACAAAAGTATCAGTAATTACTCCACCCAAATTAAACTCAGGGTCATTAAATGAACCGTTAATTGGTAAATTGAGATCAATCTCACCTCGCGGATTCTTTAATAAAGCTATAGCAAGAGTTAGGGGGATATCTAGAGCGTCCTGGCTTTCTATCTTCTTCCCCAGAGAAAGCTGATCAAGAAAAATATGATTCTCTGCCTTTAATTCACCCTCTTTAATATCATAGCTAATATCAGCTGACAACTTACCTTTTTCTATAGCATGGCCCAAATATTTTCCTGAATATGGACTAAATATTGGCAAGTCAATTCCAGTTATTTTTGCCGAAATATCAAGGAAGAGATCACCCCCAAAAGGATCTAACTCTCCTGTTATTTCAAGCGGAGCAGACTTATCTACTACACCGTTAATTCTTAATTCACCGGGATTTTCAGGCGCCAATGAGCTAATTTGACCAGTAATATCGGTTAGATTGGCTCGATAATTAGGCTTAATAAATTGATCATAAAAATCGATATTTCCACCCTTAAATATCACCTTGCCAATATGAATTGGAAGGCCCTTATCAATTTTCAATCCCAGTTGCTCTGAGGTTTTAGTTACAGGCATACCGTATGTTATTTCCTCTTCTGAAGCATCTTCTTTCCTGAAAATATTCTTGAGATTAATCTCACCATTCGGAGACAATCTCACGTTTACAAAAAAATCAGAAATTGCAATTGAAGTAATATCCGTACGAAACGGTTCGCTTACAAATTTAATCCCGCTAATATCAAATTTCTTCCAGTGGAGAATATCCGTTGCATTTCCTCTATCAAAAAAATTAAAATTAGAAAATTGGCTCCTGCCTTTCAAAATTATCTTTAAAGGTTCCCCATCAGCTTTTATCTCACCCTCGAAAGACGCTTTGCCACGAGTAAGTAATGAATTTAAGTGATCCCCAGTCCAACCCTGCAATGAAACAAGATCAATATCTTTTGCATCAATAACAAAATTGAAAGCCAATGGTGACCATGCCAAGGAGCCATTCGTTTCAATACTGCCATGCTTATTTATCGTAGCCTCTAGTGTCATATTTAAAGGATCGACTCCACTAAAATCAATATTGTAAATGTTTAAGTTGAGAGGACTGACAACCACCGGAGAAGTTTTTTTAAGCGCAAGGCCTTCAAAATTTAATGCTGCATCTATTATTTTTAAGCTTTCAATTTTTGTCGCCCATAGTTTGCCGAAACCCTTCGGGCTCGCATCGTAAACCTCTGGACCAACCTCCTTCTCTTTCTCGACTTTCTTTGGTCCCGTTTTTTTTCCGACAAGATACGGCATAAAATTCTGAATCAGATTTATTTGTCCGTCTTCTTTACGGTATATTGATGCCTTGAACTGATAAAGTTTTACCATACCAAGTACAATATTTTTCTGTAAAGAATCAATATAAATATTATTTATAACGAGTTTCGGAAGGCTTATTACTGGCTCCTCTTTTCCTGGATGCATTAACGATGCCCCCACAAGTTCCATTACTAATTCAGCTGATTTTTCCCCACTCAGATCAACATCAATTAGCATGACATCGAGCTGTTCAAAATTAATGTTGTATGGCTCTTTTGTTGCTTTATTTTCAAACTTAAATTCACGTAACGAAGTATTACCAGACAAGACCATCTTGGTTTTTTTATCAGTCTCCTGTGTATAGATAAGCTGCAAATTGCTATCTAAATATCCCGACAGTAAATTTATTCCTATCGGGACGGGAGGATATTCTTTCATTTGCATTAAATCAATATTGTTTAATTTAAGATCAAGAGTTGCTTCCTGCTTTCCTGAGAAAGGCCGCACTTTCCCACTTAGAGCAAAAGAAGATCCATTTATCTTTGCATTAAAATATGGTTCGATCCAGGTTTTCAGATCATTTTCAAAATTAGAAATAAATGGAATGCCGAAATTAATTTCGGAGACTTTCTGGTGACTATTCTTAAAATAATCAATAAATTCAAAATGACCACTTTCAACAACAATATTACTAATCGATAAAATTAGCTTGTCGCTACCAATTTTACCCGAGAATTTTTCAATTAAATCAGAAATATTAAATTGATTCTTACCTTCACGAACTAAATATAATATTGGTTCTTTAATTGTTACAGAGCTAACTATAAGTGAGAGATTGGCAATAGATTCGGTACTGACATTTATATACAACTCACCAACTGAAAATAAAATATTATCAGCACCCTCATTCTTTATTTTTTCCCCAACCTGGAAACCACGAACAATTATCTCTAATGAGAAAGGTTGAATGTCTATAGACTGAATAGATACTGGCCTTTGCACAATTCCTGATAATTTAGCTTCAAGGCTGTCCTTAGCGTAACCAGGAAGCCAAAAATAACCAAGCAGCCAAAAAATCACAACAAATATTACTAAACCGCCGAGACTAGCTCTTAAACGTTTATTTGTTACGAAGCGCCTGATAGATTCGGTCTGCATTATTTATGGCTATATCTAGTCTAGATCGAAACATGAAGAAAATGGGGTCTTTCACATTAAACGTTTTGTTGAAAAACCAAACTCTGAAACTGCACGGGCTTATCTAGATTCAGGCTCTTATTTATGGAATAGTGGATTGTTTATGGTACGTGCTTCACATGTAGCTCTCAGCTATTGGCCGCCGCCGAACAGATATTCTCGCAGCCTGTCAAACTGCATGGGATCAGAATTCAATTGACGATGAGTTTTACGTCTGGGAAAAACAGCATTTGTACAATGCTCTGCGGGGCGCACTCGTGACATCTCGAATTCCAGTGGTTAAGTAGAAAAAAGCTCAGCGATCCGCTGCTGGTTCGGCTGCCTGACTACGCCCTTTTCAGTAATCAACGCGCTAACCAATTCGGCCGGCGTCACATCGAAGGCTGGATTCCTGACCGCCACTCCTTTGGCCGCCCATTGGCATTCCCGGAATCCGGTAACTTCGTCGACGGCCCGCTCCTCGATTGGAATCGAAGCTCCATCCGGAATGTCTCGATCGATAGTCGACAAGGGGCAGGCCACGTAAAAAGGGATGCTATGGCGCCTTGCCAATACGGCGACCATATAAGTCCCGATTTTGTTTGCTACATCTCCGTTGGCAGCAACGCGGTCTGTTCCCACTACGACCACATCAACCTCGCCACGGCTCATCAGGTGTCCGGCCATGTTGTCTGTAATCAGAGTGACAGGGATGTTCTCCTGAACCATTTCCCAGGCGGTGAGTCGTGCGCCCTGCAAGAAAGGGCGGGTTTCGTCTGCGATTACACAAATACGTTTACCGGCCTCAATAGCAGAACGAATCACCCCGAGTGCCGTACCGTGTCCCGCGGTCGCCAGTGCCCCTGCGTTACAGTGTGTCAGCACCCGAGCGCCATCCGGCAACAAGACTGCGCCAAAAGCACCCATCGCCCGGTTGATGCAGATATCCTCAGCCAGCACCTCATGAGCCTCTGCAAGCAGTATGTCGGCAATCTCATTCACTGTGCGGTGCTTATTTCCTTCCCACACTGCGCGCATTCGCTTTAGCGCCCAGAACAGATTCACTGCAGTTGGGCGGCTTGCCGCCAGCACCTCAAATGCTCTTTCCATAGCAGCAAAAAATTCACCACGACTTGCCCGAATCAACGCCAGCGACTCCAGCGCAACGCCATAGGCAGCGGCACAACCAATGGCTGGCGCTCCGCGGACCACCATCGAACGTATACCTTCGGCAACCTCCATTGCTGAACCGCAAACGACATACTCAAATCGAACCGGTAGCACGCGCTGATCAATCATCTCGAGTCGACCGTTCCGCCACTTCATTGTCACTACCGCTTGACCGCCGTTATGCTCCATCATCGTTAGTCACCCTCAAATTCGCATAGTGCAAACACCTTCTGTCCGTTTTCTTCCAGCCGCTTGCACCCACCGAGATCAGGAAGATCGATGACAAAGCAGCACTCGATAATCTTGCCACCAATACTCTCTATAAGTTTGCATGCTGCCTCGGCTGTGCCGCCGGTGGCAATCAGGTCATCTACAAGCAGTACACAGTCTCCCTTAGAAACGGCATCCACATGCATCTCGATGCGGTCGGTGCCATATTCTAGCTCGTAGTCGTGTCCAATCGTTTCCGCTGGCAGCTTTCCTTTCTTGCGAATCGGCACAAAACCAACGCCCAGCTGAAAAGCTAGCGCTGCACCGATGATGAACCCGCGTGCCTCGACAGCCAACACCTTATCGATCTTGGCCCCCGTGTAACGATTAACGAGCTCGTTGATAGTAGCATGGAAGCTTACCGGGTCTTTCAACAGCGTCGTGATGTCCCGATACATCACACCTTGCTTGGGATAATTGGGAACGGTACGGATACGTGATTTGATCATCAGGAGCTCGCTCCAAATAAGTTAGCAGGGGTTCAATAGGCGGCCGGCAACCGCATCCAAGCGCTTGACCATCTCAGGGTCGCGCGCTTCGGGTGCTGTAATCAGGGCATGCTCGAGCGCGCTACGACAACTACAGGTGGCAGCCTTACCATCGTCGTGTAGGAGAGGGACCACCTTTTTGACCATGCTACGCGCCTTGTCTGCATTGGCCAGCAGTACCTTTATGATCACATCGACGGTTACATCATCGTGATTGGGATGCCAACAGTCGAAATCAGTAACCATAGCCACCGTCGCATAGCAGAGTTCAGCCTCCCGTGCCAGCTTGGCCTCGGGCATATTGGTCATACCGATCACGTCACAGTTCCAGCTCCGATAAAGCTCGGATTCAGCCAAGCTAGAAAATTGCGGGCCTTCCATGGCCAGATAAGTCCCGCCACGCACCACCTCGATCCCGGCTTCCCGCACAGCCGCCTCGATATGGTCGCCGAGTCGACCGCAAACCGGATGCGCCATGGAAACGTGTGCCACCAGGCCGGTACCGAAGAAGCTCTTCGCGCGTGCGAAGGTGCGATCGATAAATTGGTCAACGATGACGAACATCCCGGGCCGTAGATGTTCCCGTAACGACCCTACTGCACTAACCGAGATTACGTCAGTGACTCCTGCCCGTTTCAGGACGTCGATATTGGCGCGGGAGTTGATATCTGTCGGCGGAATCTGATGACTGCGACCATGGCGGGGCAGGAACACCATTTGCTGCCCATCCAACTCGCCAAACAGCAGCTCATCCGAAGGTTCGCCGAAGGGAGACTGCATACACATCCAGCGCCTGTTGGTCAGCCCCTCAATATCGTAAACGCCACTTCCTCCGATGATTCCAATCACAGGGGGGCGGTTGCCATCTATCATATTTAACTACTCCTTAATACAAAAATTGTGCTGCTGGCAGTTTCCTACCTCACGAGCCACCACAGATAACTGCTGATAAATCAGTACCAGAGAAAACCGCGCCAACACAAGAAGTTTCCTTATCAAACAGGCGTTGACGGATTCGTCAACGCAATAGCAACTCATGCCAAGTGGAACTCGGATGCATGTATCAAATAACACGTTCGTTACCCCCATCTACAGGAACTTGTGCCGCTGTAGTCTTGGAGAACAAGGGACCACACATCTCCGCCGCTAATTCGGCTACGTCACGGCTGGTGACCTCCGCTCGCAGCACATTATTTTTTTTATACTCCTCCACCGTTAGCCCGTAATGCTTAGCTCTTGATGCGAGTACCTCTTCCGTCCACAAGCCTGTATCGAACACCGCGTTAGGATGCAGCGAGTTGATGCGAATACTATCCATACCCCACTCCAGAGCAGCCACCCGGGCGAGCTGATTGAGCGCGGCTTTCGAAGCCGAATAAGAAGCTGCTCCCGGGCCAGGCGCCGGCACGTTCTTCGACCCGATCACGACCACCCGTCCGTCCTTCGGTGCTAGCTTCAGTAACGGATGGCATTCCCGCATCAGGACTAGATTGGAATCTAAATTGATCTGCATGACACGACGCCACTCTTCGGTCTTGAGATTATCGATACGGCACCCGACCGGAAAGATTCCAGCATTCAGGACAAGCATATCCAGCCCCCCGAACGCATCTGTAATTCGCTCAAGCAACTGGCCAACCGCTTTCTCCGAAGTCAGATCACACTGAATACCAAGAAAATGTGGTTGGTTGTATAAAGTTTCAATATTTGGGCTCAGGTCGGCGCCTACCACCGCCGCTCCCCTGGAAAGAAGAGAATCGACGCACGCCTTGCCTATGCCAGAAGCCGCGCCGGTGACCAGCGCCACTTCACCCGTGAACATCGCCGGATTTCCACCTTTAGTTAATTTTGCCTGCTCAAGATCCCAATACTCCACATCAAAAATATCCTTCTCCGGCAATGCACGATAGCCCCCCAGTAACGTCGCCCGCACGATAACCTCCGTCGTGTGTGAGTAGATTTCCGCAACAACGTTGGCATCCCTCGCCGTCTTTCCTACCGTGCACATACCCAGCTCAGGATCCAAAATAATCCTCGGCGCAGCATCGAGCATAGTCTTTAACTCATTCGCCAAGGAATTTTGCACCGAAAAATACTCGCGATAGTCCGCTGCATAAGTCTTCACGTCTCGTCCCAGCAGAGGCAGACGCTTGGTTCGGATCACATGATCCGGCGTGGCCGGCCCTTGTTGGGAAATTATCGAAATATCATCCCTGCCGGCGAACGAAAGGCTCTGCTTATCAGTGCGTCGGGCCATGACAACCGGGAAACCTGCGACACCCGAGATATCCTTGCGCAACCGGGCAAGATCCAGGCACACATTCTTCTTTGGTGCCTCGGTAGAATTCCAACGAATATCCCATGCCTTATTGCGCTTCAGATGCTCCTCAGCGAGTCCCACCAAATCAATCATGCGCCAGTAGGATTCCTTTGCGGTCTGACCAAAGGAGAATATGCCATGGTTCATCAACACCATACCGATGGTTTTTGGCCCCGCCTCCGCCTGGAATTGCTCAGCGCACAGGCGAGCAAGGTCGAAGCCGGGCATCACATAGGGTATGACAACTACAAGATCCCCATAGATTTCGCGAATCCGCGCCTCGCCATCCCGCGTATTGGTGATCGTCAGCACCGCATCGGCATGGGTATGATCCACGAACTTGTAGGGAAGAATGGCATGGAGAATAGCCTCCACTGAAGGCATTGGGGCAGATGCCTGCGTCATATGCGTTACCATCTCATTGACCATCTTTGGATCAGGCAATGACTGCAATTCAGCAAGTCGCCGGAGATAATTAAGCCTCACCGGAGAAAACCCGGCCTCCTCGATCTTCTCCAGATCCCAGCCACTACCTTTGACGTAGAGAATTTCCTCATCTTCGCCAAAAGAATTCTTCTCAACAATTTTAACTGATGTGTTGCCACCACCGTGCAGAACTAGCGACTTGTCCCGACCTAGTAGACGTGAAGTATAGACCCGCAGCCCGAGCTCTCCGCTATAACCTTGTGCTTCCTGATCATCCCAAAGAAAATTCATCCTCAACCTTTATCCGTTAAATAATGGAACCTGCAGTGGCTATATTCCAGTACGGTTCACTAACTGTTGCACTTGGAGCTTGAATCTACGCTATTAAAATACACTCATGCTGACTACATTAAACATCAAAATTTACTCTCCCTGCTTCGATCACAAGTGGCATACTCCAAACTTGGGTATGGATGGAGCCTATATATTCACCGAGTACTCCTATTAAAAAGGCTTATATTGCGCCAAAAAAATATGCTCATAATCATAGGGCTGCGCGGCCATTACAGCAGTAATGCGCTGATACAGCTCATCAATATTCTCTTCTTCGTTGTAGCACGGAGTTACGATGCTTATCAGTTTAGCCATAATTAAAAACAAATCTCTTGTTAAGGATATACCCTAGAATCGCCAATGGCAGTATTAGAAGTGCACCACCAATGTAAGGGCCAATGCCTATATAAGAAAAAGCCTGGATACCGGCAATATTTATAAAATAAATAACGACATAAGTACGAATAAATAGAAATATAAGGCGGTTGTCGTATGAACCAAAAACTAAAGTTCCAGTACTCTTGAAATTGAAAATCACACCGCAGATTGTTGCTAACAATACCGCCAGGGTATAGTGTAGTCCAATATACAAAAATAGTGCGAAACACCCATATCCAAATATAGAATTTATAAAACCAACAAGCAAAAATTTCACAAATTGCAGTTTAATCAACTCACGGAATTGAGGAATTCGAAAATTAGTCATTACGGGCGCCAACCATTTCCATAAGGTAATCCGGTGAAAATAGCTTTTCCCACGCGCAATCGCCCAGTTCGTCGTATCCCCAAACAGCCAACAGGAATCGTATATTGTTGGCGAGCGCCGCCTCACCGTCTTCCTGACGATCGCCGATGTAGAGCGTGGCGCGCGGATCGAGCCCCCGCTCCGCCAGGATGGCGCCCAACATGTTGGCTTTGGATTTCAACGGCGGAGAGAATGCATCGAGCGCATAAACACCCTGGAAATATTTTTCCCACCCCAGGTGCGCAAGTATCCGGCGAGTCGGCAGAATCCGCTTGTTTGTGGCGATATGCAATTCATGGCCACGCGCACTCAACCCCGAGAGCATCTCGTCCATCCCAGGAAAAATCTCGATAAGTCGATACCCATCCTCGTCATAATTTGCCTTGAATGCCTCGGCGAGCGGTTGGAGTACGGCCAACTCGTTTGTCCCAGCAAGATTTCCAAGAGTCTCCATCAATGGCGGGCCAATAATATCCAAACTCAACGGTCGGCTCGGGATGATCCCACGCGCGTTGAATGCACCGCCAAACGCGGCGAGGACACCGGCGGCTGAGTCGATCAGCGTACCATCGAGATCAAAAATGATGGTGGTATTCATGGCGTCGCGGCTTCAGCCGTCAGCCGGATGGCATCTTGAAGAGATGTCCAGACCTCAAGACCAAGTTCCGTGCGCGCGCATTGAATGCTCGGTACGTACCAATCGCCTCCCACACCAATATCTGACTGACCCAGAATGTTCACTTCCTTGCCAGGCGACAAGGTATCACGCACAAGATGGGCGAGCTCTCGAATGGAAATCGCCTGATCAGAACCCACGTTATACACACTCCCCGATCGGCCTTTCACTAGTAGCGTGAGTAACCAAATCACCAAATCGCCCACATACATGTACGAACGCATGGGCGCTCCATTTCCATTAACCGTGATCGCATCCGAGTACAGCGCGTCTCGTATAAAATTCCCGATTGCGTAGTGAATGTCTAGCGGCTGATGCGGACCGACGAACGAAAAACAACGTGCAATCTGTACGTCAAAACCATGCTTTTCCGCATAATAGGCACAGAAAAATTCTGCGACTCTTTTGCCCTCACCAAGGGCGGAACCGACGAAGTCCATATTTGATGGCGCGCCAATATAGTCTTCCGTGATATGCGTCATGCCGACGGGCGCCTTACCATAAACTGAACCGGAACTCGTCATTAGAAATTTCTTGGCTTTACATCGCACGGCAAAGTCTAGCGTATGCCTCGTACCTTGGGCGGTCGTGTCGAATTTTACCAATGGATCTTCGTTGTTAAACGTGGCAACGGCGTTTGTGGTAGCAGCATGAATGATGTGGGAATACTCCCCTTGCGGAAAAGTAAAGTCACGCACGTCGCCCAAATGAAATTTGATAGAAGAATTGGCAGCGAGGTGCGGTACTTTCTTCCTGAAGTCTTCGAAACTTCTGGTGAGGATCAGTACAGACGCATTGAGCTCGAAAGTCTTATTCGCACGAACAAAGCTTTCGAGGAACCAACGGCCGAAGAAACCTGTGCCCCCGGTGAAAAATATTGATGCACCCCGAAACTCTTCCCACAGGTCTCTAATTAGAATGCGCTCCAGGTCGGATTTCAGTAAGGCATTCGGCATCTATTTTTTGCTACCTGCGCCCGATTTAAAATCGGGGGGGCTCTGCATCGCGCCCTTTTTTAAGCCGTGGCCTACGCCGAGCAGTTTTTGAAGTTGCATCGAGAAGCCGCTAACGACGTTGGGGTCAATGCTCTGCAGATAGTCTTCTTCCATGCATAATTCCTTCAGGTGACTTGCGGCGAAACAGCCAAGGAGCGCGACCCGAGTCTCCTCCGTCTGGTTTTCTCCGCTCTTGTGCCATAGGTGCCCGTGCCAGACAGCCAAAGAGCCTTTTGGAGCGACCATTTTGACCAAGCCCTTTAGCGAGTGGTCCTCGATTCGAGGCTTGGTAAGGAAGAGATGCGAACGCGGCAGAACCTCGGTGGCCCCGTTCCTCTCGGTATAATCTTCAAGCATGAAGTTGATATTGGCGCGCATAATCCAGGGGGGCAGCGGTTCCGGGGCGGCCACGTCGCAATGGATAATCTGAGCAGATCCTCCACCTGTGATCAAGTTTGCATGAAAACTGCTCAGCCCATATTTGTCATGCAACGTATCTCTTTTGAATAAGTGATCCATGATCTCTAGGATCAAGGGCATCTGAATGAGTTGTTGGAAGACCTGATGCTTATTCAAAAGATTATAGACGCGCTGGCTTATCTTGCCAGTTCCGTAGAAATAACCGGTGCCTTTTTCGGACTCCCATGCGGCGATCCTTATGAGGATTTCTCGAATTTCATCGGCCTCGTGCTCGGTCAGCACGTTCTGAAGGATTATATATCCGTTGGCGTCCAGGCTAGCCTTGGCCGCCTCATTGAAAACCGAGCGTTGATTCGGCTTGATCTCCCCGGAGAGCGTGAGTTTGCTGATCAAATAGGCGCTCAAGACCGCAAATTGACGGACATAGAGAGCCAAGTCATTTTCTACAGGGTCCGGGCCGAGATATATGCCCGCCGCAAGCCGGGGCCGCAGTTCATGACTGCTGATTTCTAATTCGGCCTCCATGCTCTGTTGCAGGCCGGGCGCAATTTGATCCAATCGGACCAAGAGACGAGCGGTCACATCGATGACGCTTCTCGAAAGGAGCTCGCAATGAGAAGAAGAAAGCCACTTCGCCACGCTTTCGCTGGAGGGTACATGCGACAGGCCAAGCGCCTCCTGAAAGAACCGGTTCGTCTTAAAGGAATCAAGATGATGAAGCGATTTTCCTAGGACGAATACCCCTACCAAGGACTTGAAGAAATCTTTCGCGGTAGAGTCACCTTCGATTTCAAAATCAGCCGCGACGAAACATCTGGAGAGCAAAAAAAGGCGGGCGTAAGAATCAACGGTGTGGCGCGGGAGCTTGAGCTTGGCAGTTGTCATTGACAATCTTTAGTGAGCCTGCATGCGGCCTGAAATATGAAGCTCTTGGAGTCGCTCGAACTCACGTCCAGAATCCCCATCGATAATATTTCGAGCCCGCTCTTTCCGAGCAACTCGGCCAGAGAGCCTTCATTAAAAAAATTTATGTGCTCATGCCAATGCCGCTTAAGGGCATGAGCCGCGCTCAAGGATTTCGAGGTCCGCACTAATTCCTCAAACGGAACTTCCACATAGAGCAGCGAGGTTTTCGTAAGCGAAGCCTTGATCTTAAGTAGAACCTCCCGTGGATATGGAACATGCTCAAGCACATTGCTGCACACGACCAGATCGTATTTGAGCAGATTTTTCGAGGAAACGCTCTTCACGCCATTGCTCACAGGCTTCTTCTGAGAAATGTCGTAGACATGCACAAGGCTGGATTTATCTTTGAACGGGGTGTTTTTGCCTGTGTCGCCGCCCCAGTCAAGTATGGAGACCGGAAAATTAAGGAGCGGCTCTAAAAATCTTTCTACTTTGTCCAGGTATTGATAACCGGTGGCGAGAGTATTATTGCGCAGTCGGTAGCCGGGTTCATAGGTTTCGCGGAGCGAAACATACCCCTCATCCCGGTAATCTTTATAAAGGCGATTCATCTCCTTTTCATCAAAACGTATGTCTAAAAACAAGTGCTTGCAGCGGCCGCAAAGCAGAGAATTGCATATTGAATACGCCATCCCCGGGGAAATGGTGCGCAATCCCCACTCCGCATCAACCACGACCGGCTTCCAATCGAAAACTCGGTCGGCAACGAAAGGCATGAGAATCGCCGGGGATTTGATTAGATGTGCGGATTCGCAAACCACGCAAAACTCCGCTATTCTGGGCTTATTTAAAATTTTATTATCGACGGCCATAATTTATCTATGAGGTTATTATTATAGTAATCACCTGGAAGCGACCATTTACTCAAAGACTGTTATGCCACCTGTCCATTGCTCAGATACCTGAGTAGTTTCCTTAGAGAGCATTTGGGTCATGCACCAGAACTCCATATGGGGGCCGTAAGCCTTGAGCAGAAGCACTAGCCGTGGATCTGCATGCACATAAGCTGACAAGCATAAAATTGGTGCGTAGAACTCATTATTGATAAGCAGATCAGGCGTACCGACAAGAGCTGCGCAAACATCCATGCCTCCGCTAAGACAGATATTGGCGCCGTCAAACTCAGGCAACGAAGTCATCTGCTCTCGTTGCGACTTTACATCGTACTCCTGCGTGGCTTGCGGAAAATACCAACCAACAACGGCAGCGCTCTGGCTTGCATCTATAAACTTTTGGTAGCGGGATGCCGGGTCCAGTGTGATATTACCCGGCAATTCTGAGTTACTTTGTAACACGGCTTTGAAGTGGGCTTCCGGGCAGCAAGCATTAAATGAATCCTGCAGGTTTGGCAACAATGTATTCTCTAAATCGGTTCCAAGGTCAATCTCGCTGTTGATACTACGCTGAAAAACAAAAGGGATGTGCGCGCCTTTGAGTAGGTTCGCATACGCTGGACTAGTATTTAGTTTCTCAAGCAGAACTTCCGCTCTTGATTTGAAATTAGCGGCCATCAGATTGACGGGTGCAATGTTGTACTGCTTGCAGCGGTCAAGAATCTGCTGATAGTCAAGTTTCGGCTGGGCTAATCTATAGTAGTTGCTAGGTTTTTTTCCAAATAGACGCATGCCATCGCCCGGTATGCGGCGACCGATTTCATTAAAGTACATCAAATTTCTCTCCAATCAGCTATCAATATTGGGGTTGCGACCAAAACCTTGTTCATACGGAACCGGTAAAAGCGGGCTCACCTCTTCCAAATGCTCTTTGACTGTTTTATTGTGGAAATCAATAAATTCTTTATTCTCTCCAATAATACATTCATCTCGATATGGTCCCAGCCAGCTGTTCTTCATGCCTCGGTCAAGAATCACCGACAGTGGTTCCTTCGTGACATTCCCGATCGACAGGTCCATATAGGGACATGGAACAATCTCACCATCGTGGTTAACGGTGTCGATTCCCTTGACTGTAATGCAGCGCCCTGGTTGCCCATAGGAAGGGGTCATATGAGTGAATATGTTGTATTTATCTTCAAGAACCTTGAGGTGATCCACGTCCTTCTTGGTACACACCCATGTATCTTGATCCCGGGCGCTGCCAACTGGTTTGGCGAGCGTCACATACAACGGGATATCTCTATCCTTGCTATACTCGCATAGACTAATGAACTCATCTGAAAATACGCGATCCTTGATGATGCAAGTCGAAATCAGGAGTTCAAGATTTTCATTCTTGGCTGCATCTAAAGCCCGCATTACTCGCTTGTAGGAACCTTTCTTGTTGCGAAAGGAGTCATGCTCTTCTTCGATCATACTATCAAGGGAAATTTGTGCCTTGTATCCTCCTAGACCAGCAAACCACTTTACTTTCTCCGTATCAAACGTCCAGCCATTGGTGTCTAGGATAACGAGGTGCTTCATCGGGTCAATGGCCTCTATCAATTTATCAATGTTTTTATCCTGAAGCGCCTCGCCTCCGGTCAACACAAAACGGAAAATACCGTATTCATCAGCTTGGCGTGATAACTCCCTGTAGTTATCTGTGGTCATTTGTGGGCGGGGGTCAATGGCACCGGTGCGCTTTTTCACATCCCGATTCATGTAAGGCTCTTCGCAACAGTGTGTACACTGGAAATTACACAAGGAACGGTTTATTTTCAGACGTAGGATCGGGCTAATTTGACCGTCAAGCATGCCCTTAAAGTACTGCTGAATCTTTTCATGAACGCGGGGACGCCTTTGACTCTGATCCTTGCGTTTGTTCTGCTCAGTCAGAGACAGAGCTTCCTGCTCTGCTAGTATTTGAAGAGAATTTGACATTTTGGCCCCAGATTAAATTGCTATGCAATAGCATGCATTCATTAAAATAAAAATCTGCTAAGTTCACCTTAAATTATACCACTCTGATACCAGTATTCAAGGATTGGGGCAAGCGAGTTCATCAAACTAAATTCGTATAAAAACGAAATAAAATTCCCGCGTGGTTTGCCGGAGCCCGCATGGTGATGCGACTTGTTCACCCCCCCACTTCATCTACAATGTGCATCTGCTTAAATCTCGCTTTCTTCAAACCAGAAATATGGTATTATTTCTTGCGATGAGCTGCTGTAGCTCTTCATCTGCGCTCCTTTTACTTGGTCGTTTGAGAGGCCCGATGTTAACGTAGCTCGCCTCCAAACAATCTTACAAAAGTTTCACTTCAAACTTGAATCCACCTATGAAAAAAATAAGCATTGTTACTCCTTGTTACAATGAGGAAGATAATGTCGAACTCCTATACAAACAAATAAAGGAAATATTCCTAAAGTTGGGGGTATACGAATATGAGCACCTCTTCATTGATAATGCTTCCAATGATCGAACACAGGAAATACTTAGGAGACTAGCTGGCGCTGATAAAAATGTGAAAGTCATAATTAATACCAGAAATTTCGGCCATATCCGCTCTCCTTATTACGCGTTTACCTTGGGCAACGGAGATGCTGTGATAACACTATCGTCCGATCTTCAGGATCCTCCGGAACTGATAGTTGAGTTCCTGCGCAAATGGGAAGATGGGTATAAGGTGGTTCTTGGAATTAAAACTAATAGTTCCGAATCTTGGCTAATGTTTGCCGTTAGGAAGCTCTATTATAGGCTCATTGATGGTTTGGCGGAGGTAAGGATAATTAAGAACAGCACGGGATTTGGGCTTTATGACAAAAAAGTCGTAGAAGTGCTGCGCACGTTAGATGATCCTTGTCCATATTTTCGTGGACTTGTTTCGGAGCTGGGATTCGAAGCTGCGAGAGTGGAATACTTTCAGCCGACTAGAAAACGGGGGCTAACAAAGAATAATTTTTACACCCTTTACGATTTAGGGATACTTGGCATTATCAACCATTCCAAAGTGCCACTGCGGTTGGCCGTCTTCACTGGTTTTTTTATCGCGATTGTTAGCCTGCTAGTTGCGTTCGTGTATTTTGTTTATAAGCTCGTTTATTGGGACAGTTTCTCAGTGGGGATAGCTCCAGTGGTTATAGGACTCTTCTTATTCTTCGCGGTGCAACTTGTTTTTTTAGGCATCATTGGGGAATATATCGGCGCCATATACACACAGATTCTTAAGCGTCCGCTGGTCATAGAAAAGGAACGTATAAATTTTTAATATTGCACAATATAATCGCCGCCATGCAAATATTTCATTGGCAGTTCTGTAAATTTTTGGTAGTTGGAGGGATAAATACTCTTTTTGGGTATGGTATGTTTGCTCTGTTAATATTTTTAGGCGTTCATTATGCGCTCAGCAACCCCGCCTTGGGAGCCCCCTTCTAAAAAATCATTCTCCAACGTCAGCTGCCCAATCTTGGTATGGAGAACCTTTAGGCCTGATTCTGCCTTCTTGCTCCTCGGCGGGCCAACAAATAAATCCTAGGCTGATTCCTGCAATTGTTGCTTCCACCCCGAAATCTGGTTCGGGTTAACAGCGAAGTGCTCAGCCAACTCTGCCAGCGTCCTGTCGCCATTGAGCGCTGCTATCCCACCTTGGCTTTAAATTCAGGTGCGTGATTCCTTCTTGTCTTTCTCATGCACTTGCTCCTATGTATACCGTGATATCCACGGGTTGGGTTGAGCAAGTTATCGCACCATCCTAATTTCCAAGGCCACCTTTGAGCTTATTGGGATTTTTTAAAAATATTTTCAACGTGTAATAGTTCTCTTCGGTTTTATCGGGGGGGCCAAAAATCTGTACCAATGAGTCCAGCTGGTTATATCTTATGGTAAGGTTCAATACATCGTTGATTTTAAGTTTGTGTTCTCTTTTTATCACTTTATATATATCTTGCGAATTGGAAATAACACTTCTAATCAGAAAGCGATTGGAAAGCTTTTTTGCAGCATATAGCTCATCAATGGTGTATCCCACGACATCCAGATTATTCACTTTTAATGAAACATCAAGTTTCTGTTTTCCCCCTAAACCGTCTCCAAATATTTTTTGGTCATATATCTGGTATTTGATTATTTTGTAATTTCCCAGCGCCACTTGATTATTGAAATATTCAACAATATCTAGTTGATTAAGATACGATTTTTTCATAATCGAATGCCCTACATATGCTTCCCACGCAGGATCCAGCATGATGACAAGATTGGGACTGTTTCTCTTTAAAAACTCAAGGTCTTTAAGAACATTCTTATTTGTAATTATATCGAACCACTGGCCAATGTTAGCGGTGGGGGGGATCTTGTTATGGAGATCGTAGAAAATTGGGATGTGCGGAAATAAGTATACGTCATTGTTCGTTTTTGAATAGGTTTCGATGCTGGATTTTATCGTTTTGTAAATCTCAGACGTTGCGGCATCTGTCCGGTAGAATCTCATTCTTTCATAGGGCAATTCAAACCTTGCTGCGGAAACCGTCCCTTGCCCCAACCCCCACCAGCTATACGGGACAGCAAATTTATTTGTAAAGGTCATTACACAAAAAACAAAGGCCGCAATAAATCCTATTGCGCGTATATACTTCATTTTTATCCTGTCCTGCTCTTCAAACAAGGTGAAGAGTTCTGCCAAAGCGAATGAAAAAAGGAAAAATAAATCAATCGCTCCCAAGCCGGCAGTCATGGTCCCTGCGAGTACCAGGCCGGCAAATGGAAAGACATAAACACATTCCGACTTTCGTCTACTAAGGTTAAGAAAAAGGTACCACATATAAATTAAAGCCATCACAACTGCATTTGCTTCAGGGTTCTTAAAAAAAACAACCATGCTACAAATAAACAGCGCAAAAAGAACCTTGTAATAATACTGAGATTCCTTTCCAAATCTCATACCGCGATATGAGATTCCGAATCTATGAAAATACCAGAAAGCCAAGAAGAAAACGAAATAGAGAAGGGACTTCAATATTACCTTCACGGTCCCATTGTTTAGAAAAAAATTGCTTAGAATCGTTCCTACATTACCTTTTGCATCATTTCTGATTGTTATATCAAGAATGTCATCAATTTGCATAGGTAAGACCGAAAAAACCAGCGCGAATCCAACGATTACATTGAAAAGAAATAATATGAAATATTTCTTTTTGTCGTCCGCTGGCTTTAAAAAATCAAACACTGCATACCCAATAAGACAAAACAATATTAACAATAATCCGATATTTTGCTTCGTGAAAAACACCGCCCATGTTGCCAGTGCTAGGAAAAACATCAGTGTAAATTGCTGTAAATAGTTTCTGGCTCGTGTAGTGGAGAATATGAAAAGGTATAGTGACGCGGCGATAAATATTTTTCCAAAATTATGGTAGTCATCAACAATATATGCAACATTGTTGATGGGCAAATAACAGCCCGTGAGGGCGGAAATAACTGATGCGAAAAAGGAAAATTTCAGCCGCAACGCTTTGTAAAGAATATAAAAAACCAGAAGATACTGAAAAATACCAAAGATAGTGCTGACTGCAAAAAAATTGCTAAATTGAATAAGAAACGAATAATAGGAAACGAAAAGAGGCGGGAAGGTTATGTTAATGTCCCTGTATAGTGGTAGCCCGGAATTTGTGAGATAGGCGTATACTTGCCACCAGCCGTAATTCGGAGGGAACATGAAAAATGAGTATAAATTGCATAAGATCAAGCTCACAAATGCAAACGTGAACACTATGGGCACAAAATTTCTTTCTGTAAAATTACCGGTCATGTTCTTGAGCTTACTTTCCTGTTAAAGCACTATGTGAATCAAGATATAAATCTGCTAAGTTCAACTTAAATTATACCAATCTGATGCCACTCTGTCCGACCCATATATATAGCTGTATGGAGGCTCTGATACGGCTGACAAGAACTTATTTATCTGAATCTCCCCAATAAAATCTTAATCTAGTCCAGTAATATAATTCCTGTAGATTTCATGAACAGCTATTAAATTTTCTGGGCAATCCACATGCCATGCCCATTGTCCATTTTTTATTGGTCCGATTTTGTATTCAAGGCTCCGATCAGGCGAGCTCATCAAACTACACTCGTATAAAAACGAAATAAAATGCCCGCGTGTATCCCTCGTGGAATTCATGATTTCATTCATCGCCAAAGGATCTTTTCCAAACTTGACACTCGCGCCAATTTCCCTTGCTGCTACGGCTTGGATTCTAGCCGACACTGTCTCCTTGAATCTTACAACTCCGCCGGGGAGATGCCAGCCAGGCCCATAATATTCGTCTTCCCGCCAAGTCAATAGTGTCTTATTTTGTCCGTTCTTTATCAGCAATTCTACGTTGACCATGGGGGTAAGTCTGCTGGCAAAAAGAAAAACGTCCTTTGCGAGACCCTGCTTGGCATCACCGACTGCGGTTTCCAAGGCTGCTATATAATCCTTAATTTCCATAATTCTTACCGATAAATAGTTGGGCTAACAAAATTTCATCATGGCACAAACTCAAGCCCATAGTCCCTTAAAATTGCAACGCTTATGCCATCGCCAAATCTTTGTCGAACATTCTTCGCGACCTCGTCCGAGTAACTCGCCGCCATAACAATAATAGCGCCCACTGGGTCGCTATTTAGATGCTCCGGTGCAACGATAGGAATATGACTCGCTGGTGTAAATTTATTCTGCTTGAATGATGCGGAATCTACGACGTATTTGATCTCCCCAGCCAGCCCTAACAACGCGATAGTAGCGAGCGCTTGATGCCCTGCACCCCAAATGGCAACACCTTTGCTTCCACATTGTCGGATGTAGTCATGAATCTCAGTTTTTAGCTGTTGCCGAGTGAGATCGAAAGACGATACATCGCTTGCGCTTCGTTTACGGACAACAACCGATAGGATGTAATCATACCAAATCTCAGAACACTTGATAACTTCGAATCCATTCAGCCGTAGCGTCGTCTCCAATGTCTCGCGCGTAAAGTAAAAGATGTGGTCACTGATGAATTCGGTAAATAAATTCTTGCGCAATATCATGTCGAAATTGGGCACCTCGACCAAACCAATTCCTCCCTCGCACAAATTGTGCGCGATGCCGCTCAAACTGGCATTTGGATCAGGCCAGTGTTCGAGAAAATTTAGGGTCGCAAATGCATCGAAAGTTCCCTCTTTCAACGTACAATCTTCACGATCGATGTATCCGCACGCCACTTGCAAGCCGTCTTCTACGCATTGGCGAACGGATATTTCAGAAGCTTCCAAGCCATATGCATTTACCCCGGCCTCCTGCAACAAGGCCAGATATTCGCCGCGCCCGCAACCGATCTCGATCAGCTTTTTCCCCTGCAAGGCATATTCTTGGACGAATGTGCTGAATTGTTGACGACGAAACGCTTTCATCTCCTCAGAAAAAGCAGCTGCACGCACAACTTCCTTGTAATAGGAAACTGGTTCGTTGCTAATCTGAACTAAACCGCAACCGACACACTGATACACATCGAGATCCACACCCTGGTCTTGCGCCAGAGTCTCCGCGTCTGGCAGAAACTGTGCCGCTTTAGGCATATTCTTAAATTGCAGTAGGCGTGTCTCCGAAAGGGGTTTGGCGCACACTCTGCATCGATGATTGAACAAATTCATGGGCAGGGATTCGGATACTGTTTATGAATCGCCTCAATAGCAGCCAAGACCTCCCCACTCAACTTGATATCCGTACTGGCAATATTGAGTCTCAACTGAGCTATACTCGTGGCTCCGATGATAGTACTGGTAACAAAGGGGCGACTATTCACATAGGCGAGTGCCATTTGTGCTGAATTTAGCCCCGCTTTACCCGCTAAACTGACATAGGCTTCCGTTGCCAAAATACCCACCTGGTTACTGTAACGATCATACCGCGTAAATAAAGTACGTCGCGCACCCACTGGCTGAACCAGGTTTAAATATTTTCCTGAGAGCACGCCAAAACCTAAAGGAGAATAGGCCATTAAGCTCACAACTTCTCGATGGGCGAACTCCGCCAGCCCAATTTCGAAACTACGATTTAACAAAGAATAGGGATTCTGAATAGCCATAGTACGCGATAGTCCCGCTCTATCCGACGCTTTAAGGTACTGCATCAGCCCCCAAGGCGTTTCGTTGGAAATGCCTAGGTGACGTACCTTGCCCTCCTGCACCAATTCATCTAAAGCTACCAACGTATCAGCTATATCCGTCAAACCTTCCTCATCACGATGCTCATAACCCAACTTGCCAAACATATTAGTGCTCCGCTCAGGCCAATGCACAAAGTAGAGATCGATGTAATCGGTCTTTAAACGCTTAAGGCTACCTGTTACAGCTTTGCGAATGTACGCCCGATTAAACTGGGTTTTGCCTTCCCGAATATGGGTAAGCCCAGGTGAGGGGCCGGTAATCTTGCTAGCGACAATCACTTTCTCTCGATTGCCGCGCTGCTTCATCCATTTGCCGACATATTCCTCAGCTTGGCCCTGCGTCTCGCCGCGCGCCGGGATAGGGTACATCTCGGCGGTATCGATGAAATTGACCCCCTGTTCTAGCGCGTAGTCCATCTGCTCGAATGCCTCCAACTCAGTGTTCTGCTCGCCGAAGGTCATGCTGCCCAGACAAATCAGGCTGATCTTCAGGTCAGTTTTTCCGAGGCAGCGGTATTCCATCTACTTTCCTTGTCTTGCCTGCAGCGACTGGGGCAGCAACTCAACCAGCATTTCCGCTTTTAGCGTTTCCAGCGGCAGTAAAGGTGACATGTCCTCCAAGGGCATGGATAACATCGAGCCATCGGCCTGGGGCAATGCAGACACTTTAGGCGCGAGCGCTTCGTCAGGCGTCAGCCGCACATCCACCAGCAAAGGCCGCGGCTGAGACAGGGCTTGCTGTAATTTGGATTTCAATTCGGCGGCATCGGTAATGCGAAGGAACGGCAAGTCGTAGGTGGCCGCAACTTTTTCCAGATCCGGCAACAGGAGCCCCGCCTCCGGTCCCGTGCCAACGAAGCGCCCCTTGAAATAATTGCGCTGCGTATTACGGATCGAGGCGTAGCCATTGTTATTCATGATAATCAGGCAAATTGGCAAATCGAAAGCGCGCAACGTTGCCAACTCCTGAATATTAAGCTGCAGGCTGCCATCACTTTCAACCGCCACCATCGGCTTGCACTCATTGGCGAAACAAGAACCAATCGATGCCGCTAGGCCATAACCCATGGCACCCAAGCCAGAGGTCAAAAATACGCGCTGGCCAGGCTTATTGCGGAATACGGTATAGAACGCTTCCACTGCCAACCCGGAGCTACCCGTGCTGACAAGGGTGTTTTCCGGAATGGCATCGGACAGCGAGTCCATCAATTGATAATGACTGATCGGCCCGCTGGCGGCAAAAGGCTCACCATTGTTCACAGGATAACGCTGCTTCCAGTCGGCGCAGCGCGCCTTCCAATCGCTCCAATCCGGTGTGACTACGGGAGACGTGCCCAGCCAGGCCTCTAAGAAAGTTTTAGCGTTGCCTACAATCGACAGCGCGATATTCATATCGAGTTTTTCGATTTCGTGGCGATCGACATCGACGATGACTTTCTTCGCGCCACGCGCAAAACCGCTCGGGTTATATGCGGTAATGATGTTGTCAAGACGACTGCCGATGCTGATCAGCAGATCGCAGTTCTGCACAGCGAAATTAGGGGCGCGCAACGCCACCACCCCTGGACGACCCACATAAAGAGGATAATCATATGGCAATAAATCCAGTGCATTCCAAGTAGTCACTACAGGTACGTCCATGCGCTCAACAATTGCCCGAAATAACTTTTCCCCCCCTGAAAGTCGAACTCCGTGTCCTGCAAGAATTAATGGACGTTCTGCCTGTTTAAGCAGCTCAATCATTACAGAAATTGATTCTTCAATGTTACACTCATAATTTGAAAATTTATCTGCAGCAGCAGGCACTACATAACCAAATAGTGAGCTTGAGTCTACTGGCCCAGCCTGTATATCAAGGGGTATGTCAAGCCAAACAGGGCCACCCCGTCCTTCTCTGGCAAGATAAAATGCTTTTTCAAATTCTTGCCGAATATCTTCGACTTTCTCAATCGTTTTGGCGTACTTTGTAATTCCTTTTACCATACTAATAATGTCAACTTCTTGCGGGCCCCTTTGACGTAAAGGTGCGCCATGCAACATATCAGCTCGTTTTACTTGGCCTGATATCACCATCATTGGCACAGATTCTATCCATGCGCCCGCAACTGCAGTTAGTGCATTGGTCGCACCAGGGCCCGTAGTCACCATCACCACCCCAATTCCGCTTAGGTGAATGCGACCATATGCTTCTGCTGATATTGCTGCAGCTTGTTCATGTAAACAGGCGACTACATTGATTTTTGGGTGCTTACCTACCGCATCATTTAAATACATCGATCCACCACCAGGCAAAAGAAAAACTTCTTTTACCCCCATGGCGGCGATGGCGTCAGCAATATAATCGGCTACACGATATAGCTCTGTTTTTTCTGCTGCCATTTTTATAGCCCTACTACATCCAATACGTTAAAAGAGTTTTTCGATTCGAATTCTTATTGATTGAATCATCGGTATAAAAGGAATCATTCTTGAAATGGGTTGATGAGATTTCTTCGATAACAGCGCCAGTCTTGCTTATAAATGCATGGCGGACGGTCGGCTCGATATTTATCACATCACCAGGGTGATAAGTCTTCGTAACACCGTTTAGCGTGACATCTACATCACCATATAAAATATGGAATGTCTCCTCCTTTTGATTGTGATATTGCTCAGGATGAAATTGATTAGGTAAAGAAATGAGTAGTTTTTTGCAATAACCACGGTTTACTACTGTAAGCATAGTAAGACCAACCTCGTGGAATCGATCTATCCCGTAGTGATGCGAAAGCTCTAAATCCAATCCTCCAGGTACATTAATAGAACTTTCTGTAAGTAGCGTTTTTACTTGTTGAGCCGCAGCCAATACTATAGCTTGCACATCGTCACGTTGTGTATTTTCGCCCATTAACGGCGCATCTTTTGAAATAGGTAGTCTAGCAGTAAAGGTGGCATATTTTGACCATTCAGTAGCTGAATACTGACCTTCTTCTGGCGGAAAAGCAAAATACACATCCTCTCTGCTTATAACCTCGCCAGGTTGAACATTCCGACGCGTAAATATCCCACGTCGCAAGGAGCGAAGGCTTGCACTCTCAGAAGGGTTAGATGGCAAGCGCGCATCACCCACACCACAGACCATATTTGCATATCGCGCAGCATTCAACCAAGCTCTAACCTGATCTGGACTTGCTGAGTAAGCATTTAAGGGAAATTCATCAGTAGGAACACCGACATGTTTTTCAAAGACTTGCGCGCCCTTGGCCATCGCCATTTTCACAATATCAGTATTATCAGGGTTTTCATGGGTAGAAAAACCTATACGTGTTCCCGGATAACGTTCCTTCAAGAAATTAATTTGGTTTATGTGCATTTTATCATCTGCAGTAGGATATTCACCGACGCAATGTAGTATTGCAAAATTCTTCTCGCGATGTTCGTAAAAACTAACAACACGGTCGATATCTTCCAGAGAAGCGCCTGCTGTAGATGCAATAATGGGTAAATTTGTCTCTACTACACGCTCAAGTAATGGCCAATCTCTAAATGAACAACTAGCAATTTTAATTATATCTAGTTGCTGTTCTTCTATAGCCTTTACTGAAGCCTCATCGAATGGTGTAGCCATCGCTAAAAATCCATTATTACGCATTTCAGCAACTAACTGCTCAAAGTCTGCGCGCGATAAACGAGTTTCCGAGAATCGTTTAATATATTTGATGTCATCACGGCCCTGCATTGATGGGTGAATAAAAGTATCCAGATCTCGATATTGAAGTTTGAAGGCAAAGTTAAATTCTGGGAATTCCCGACAAATCGATCCAAATTGGCGAATAATCTCCAAACCATGCGAAACATCTCCCATGTGATTATTTGCCATCTCTAATACAAACAAATTGTCAGGGATAGTTTTAGTCATTTTATGGCACCTCTCGTTAAAAATTAATTCCTAAATATGTTTCGATTTTGGTAATGACAAAATCAAGCATCTCCTCGGTCAATCCAGGATATACGCCGACCCAGAAAGCATCGTTCATTACCATGTCTGTATTGATCAACTCGCCGGAGATTCGGAAGTTACGTCCTATCATGTAAGGTTGACGCGTCAGGTTCCCCGCAAACAACAGGCGCGTGCCAATCTTGTTTTCATTAAGATATTGTAGGAAATCAACTCGTGTTGTCCCCGCACTCGGCTTAATAATGATAGGAAAGCCAAACCAGGATGGATCACTACTCGGCGTAGCTTCCGGTAGCAGCAAGAATTCTTCGCAGCTCTTAAGTCCGTCTTTCAGATAAGTGAAATTGTGTTTACGTGCTTCGACAAATCCTTCCAGCCTGTCCATTTGCGCCAATGCACAGGCAGCCTGCATGTCGGAAATCTTCATGTTGTAACCGAGGTGAGAATAGGTGTATTTGTGATCGTAGCCTTCGGGCAAGTCACCAAGCCTCCAGCAGAATCGCTTGCCGCAGGTGTTCTCTTTACCTGGGCCGCAATAGCAATCTCTACCCCAGTCACGGAATGACTCAATAATTGTTTTGAGTTCGTCGTTGTTGGTAAATACTGCGCCACCTTCGCCCATAGTGATGTGGTGTGCTGGATAGAAGCTGAGCGTACCAATGTCGCCGAAGGTGCCGACTAATTTTCCTTTGTAAGTAGAGCCTAGCGCATCGCAGCAGTCCTCGATGAGCCAGAGCTTGTGTTTCTTGGCCAGCGCTACGATGACCTCCAGATTATAGGGGTTGCCCAGAGTGTGAGCGAGCATGATGGCCTTGGTCTTAGTGCTGATGGCTGCTTCGACCTTGGCGGGGTCAATGTTGTAAGTAGGGATGTGCACGTCCACGAATACAGGGACGGCGCCAAATTGTAAAATTGGATTAACCGTGGTGGGGAAACCTGCGGCGACGGAAATTACTTCATCACCGGGCTTGACGGCGCGATCTCCCAGCTTGGGAGAAGTTAGCGCAGAGAACGCCAATAGATTCGCTGATGAGCCAGAGTTAGCTGTCAACACATGCTTGACACCCAAAAACTCTGACAGACGATTTTCAAAAGCGTCGTTAAAGCGCCCTGTAGTGAGCCAACCATCGAGTGATGCTTCCACCATGTTTTGCATCTCTTTCGCGCCGATGACCTTGCCGGAAGGCGGTACAACACTCTTGCCAGCTTCAAATGTGTCCGGCGCATAAGCAAGGTCGGCATACTGTTTAACGAGATCGGCGATCTGTATACGAAACTGCTCTTTATTTTTCGGGCTCATTTTCACTTTAAATTTGTAAATTCTTTTATCTGTTCCAATGATATTTTGCGCATATCCTGCTTTTCCAAATAAGCCCGCTGCCATATAACAATCATTTCTAATGTACGCACCAGACTCAAACACGGTTGCCAATCAAGGCGCAACTTAGCTTTCGAGCAGTCCAGCTTGAGGTGATGTGCCTCATGCGGATGATCTACATCATCCAGCTTCCAGCTTGCGCCATCACCCCATTGCTGCGTAAGCTGCTCGACTATCCATTGTACTGGCTTGGCGTCTTCATTGCTCGGACCAAAATTCCAGCCTTCGGCAAAGGAAATATTCCCTTCATAAAGTTTCTGTGCAAGTTTCAAATAGCCACCAAGTGGCTCCAACACATGCTGCCATGGTCGAATAGCGTGCGGACTGCGGATGACAATAGGGCGCCTATCAATAATGGCAGCTAGAATGTCGGGGATTAATCGATCATCCGCCCAGTCACCGCCGCCAATGACATTACCGGCCCTTGCGCTGGCAATGGCAACGTGGTGCTCACTGTATTTTGCGGGATTAAAAAACGAGTTTCGATAAGCCGATGCAACTAATTCAGCACATCCTTTACTGCTGCTGTAAGGGTCATAACCGCCCATCGCTTCGTTTTCACGATAGCCCCAAACCCACTCCTTATTCTCGTAGCATTTGTCGCTGGTGATATTAACCACCGCACGCACACTTGTTGTTTTACGCACTGCTTCAAGCAGATGCACTGTCCCCATTACATTGGTAGAATAAGTCTCGACCGGGTCAATATACGAGCGGCGCACCAAGGGTTGGGCGGCCATATGGATAACCACTTCAGGTGCTGCAGCTTGCATTACGTCGGACAAAGCCTCGCCATCACGAATATCACCAATAATAGATTTTATGCCTTGTACCACCTGCGCTACTTCAAACAGACTGGGAGTAGTCGGTGGTTGCAGCGCGTAGCCCGTCACCTCGGCACCAAGATGTTGGAGCCACATACAGAGCCAGCTCCCTTTAAATCCGGTGTGGCCAGTGATAAATACCTTTTTGCCGAACCAGAACGACGGGTTTAAGTCCATATTTTCCATGGAGCTTGGCCAGATTGCCATAGCTCTTCCAGGTGAGTCTTGTCACGCAGAGTGTCCATCGGCCGCCAGAAGCCGTGATGATGGAATGCAGCAAGCTCACCTTCCTTAGCCAAATGCTCCAGAGGAGAACACTCCCAAATCGTTCCATCATCTTCAATATAATCAAAAATTTGTGGTGATAATACAAAAAATCCACCGTTAATCATAGCTCCATCGCCCCTGGGCTTTTCCATGAAGCTGCTAACTTTGTTGCCGCTGATATCCAGAGCGCCAAATCTTCCGGGCAGTACGACCGCAGTCAAAGTTGCTTTTACTTTTTGTGCCTTATGGAAAGAGATTAACTCAGTGATATTCACATCACTAATACCATCGCCATAAGTTAAGCAAAAAACCTCTTCATCTTTGACATGTTCCACTACCCGTTTCAAACGACCACCTGTCATCGTATTTTCACCAGTATCTACCAGCGTCACTTTCCACGGCTCTGCATGATGCTGGTGTACTTCCATTTCGTTGTTCGCCAAATCGAAAGTTACATCCGACATGTGCAGAAAATAATTCGCAAAATATTCCTTGATGAGATAGCCTTTATAGCCACAGCAAATCACAAAATCGTTCACGCCATGTGCAGAATAACCCTTCATGATATGCCAAAGAATCGGCCTACCGCCTATCTCAATCATAGGTTTTGGTCGGATCGACGTCTCCTCGCTAATACGCGTTCCCAAGCCGCCTGCGAGTATGATTGCCTTCATTTAAATGGCTCCTCTAAAGTTTAATTTTAAGCCATAGAATATATGAATAGAATGATTTTAGATTAATTCTACATGAAGAAGCAAGTTACTATTTATTAATTAATTCGACATGATAAATGTTAACTATAGCCCCCCCCAGTTGCCAAATGGAAATGGAATTTGGTCTTTTCACAGAGCCCACAGAAACTAATTTAACATTTTGATTCACTGGGACCGATTGGTCTGAAATAATAACTTCATCAACACTAAATGCCCCCATTGAAACTTTTTCAGCTTCCTTTGCGCTAATGTTCTTTAGCATAGCAGGACTGAAAAATGGCAGGCTAAGCGCATTGGGTTGATTTTTACAGAGATGTGGAATTACAGAGTCACCTGTCAGGTTTAATATTTTTCTTTTCCCGTCACATACTAATTGCGACAGGGTTTCATAATAATTCGCCTCATCTGATCTAAACTGGTGCCATCTGAAAATTGGAAGTTTGCTTTCGCTATATGAAGATAATTTACCCGCATAAACTGGAAAATTAGAAGTGGGAATTGGGAATTTTAAAGCCAAAAAAATAAAAATAAAAATAAAAATAAAAATAAAAATAATTTTATTTATGCTCCAAAAATTATCAGATTTTAGGTAGATCTTATATACGATTACAGCGAATATAATATAAAGAGGTGAGCTAGCATTTGTTAGCCGAAATATCTCATAAAGATGAGTAGACTGTATCGCGCCAGCCATTCCCATTAAAGCCAGAAATATAATTTCTGGTTTGAAGTACATTCTTTTTATAAAGAATATCGCTACAGTAAAGATAGCAGAAAAATAAAATATCGAAAATATCGAAAATATTAGGCTTGATGGGAAAAAAATATTTTTAAGTATAGTATAAATGAACGTTAGGTCCATTCCATATTGAGAGGAACCTGCGCCGATTGCCTGCGAATACCATGAGTAAAGATCCTCATTTGTATACAAATAAAGCATGTAAATTGATGCTGTTCCGGCAAAAGTACAAATAACAATATAAATATTATGTTGGCGTAGCCTAATATCAATTAAGGATAGTGCAATATACGAGAGACTAGCTAAACCAATACTTAATAAGTAAGTGCTGCGAAACATGAATGAAGCAAACAAACAAATCCCAGCAAGAAAACAAAATATTTCTTTGTTAGAAATATTTTTTTTTCTTAAACTGAAATCGTTAAGCTTGTTATTTGGACTAACGCTTAATTTGGGAACTGATGCACCGAAAGTATTCAGCTCCAATTGTTGAGTATTAAACTTCTGCCTAGAATCTGCATAATTCTTAAGTAGGAATAGGCAGCTTAGCGAAATAAAAAATCCAGAAAAGTAATCTGGCCAAGGGTAAATTGCATATGGATGAATTAAAAAAATAATACTCCATGTAATAATTGCGATGAACTGATTGCTGACCGTCTTGATAATATAAAAAAGAATCAACAAATTAAACGCGTAAATAATTGAAGTAAAAAAGCCAATAGACGTGTAGTTAATAGGGAAAAAATAGTTCATTAAATGATAAAATAAGGGTTGGCCCACGCCATACTGGATATAGATCTCTGAGAAATATCTCTTGCCTTGAATGCTCTCAAGTGCAGTACTTACGATGAACCCCCAATGATGAGAGTCAGTGTTAAATATTGAATAAAGAAAGCCAATAATAATCGAGGTTATTATGCAAAATGGCAGCAAAACTTCGAGTTTTACGAAGGCTAATCTGACTTTTTCTACAAATGGACTTTGATTAAAAAATTTTTCAATGCTAATCTTGTATGATTTCATAACCCTAGTAATTAAAAACATTATTACCTTCCTATCCGTTGGATAAGCTTAGTTAAAACTAAAATAGAGTCTGGGCGTAATGCTTAACTAAAACTGGGGACGCCTTCTGCTTTCCCTAGAATAGATCCATACATTATCCGATTTCTTTAGCAAAGAAGATCACGGCCTTTTTTATTATTTCTAGATCTATTCGTAACTGCTCGTTCTCTCGGTGCATTTGAATCTATTCAATTTGATACGTCAGGTTGAAAATTATTTTTCTCTCTGATGATGAACTCTCAGGATTTATCTTTTCCCTAGACCAACAACCAATTTCACTTAAGAAAATGTCTGGGCGATCTGTCGTTTGCTGTTAGGCATAACAGCAATGCCCGCTTCATCGCGACGACTGAGATACTACTATTTAATTCTGCCCAAATCCACATTGCATTTAATTTCTTCTTCGTTACGAATGTTATAGATCAGGGTGTTACCCTTCTTGCGCTGGAAAAGGTGCATGCCTATACACACTTCCGAGAGAATCTAGAACCTCGCCCTTTTAATAAATACCATTTATAATTTATAACGCTTTAAATTTAAATCTACTTTATGGGAAGTGAAGACTGGTTATTGTCATAATATAATGTCGATGCAAGCTTAAATGTTTTTCACTATGCATGGTACACACTACACAATTTTCATCAACTTATGAAGTAAAGTAGGAGATGCATATCATGAATAGAATAAATCTGGTGGTAGTTGGGCCAGGATTAATGGGCAAGAAGCACATAGAACTTATCTTCAATAATCCATCTTGTAATCTCGCGGCAATTGTTGCCCCAAATTTTATTGAGCATCATGAATTCTGTTCTAAGATCAAGATTCCACTTCACTATGATTTAAAATCATGCCTATCTTGTAATGATGTTGATGGGGTCATCATATCTTCACCTAATTTATTTCATGCAGAACAGGCAAAAATTTGTATTGATTCTGGAATTCCGGTCTTAATTGAAAAGCCCATAACATCTTTATCTAATGAGGGAATTAAGCTATTAAACCTGGCTGAAAAAAAATCAGCAAAAATATTGGTTGGCCATCACCGTGCTTACAGCCCTATACTCATAAAATCTAGGGAAATAATCCAACAAGGAATTCTTGGCAGGATAGTGTCAGTGATGGGAAGTGCTTTATTTTATAAGCCGCCAGAATATTTTAAAGCGGGTCCTTGGAGATCAGAAATCGGGGGCGGGCCAGTTCTTATTAATTTAATTCATGAGGTAGGGATCCTGCGTTCATTGTGCGGTGAAATATCAGCAGTGCAGGCTATTTCATCTTCTAATATTAGGAATTATGAAGTTGAAGATACTGTTGCAATAAATTTTCAATTTACTAATGGGGCATTAGGAACTTTCATATTATGCGACACTGCAGCATCTGCAAAGAGCTGGGAGCAAACCTCACGAGAAGATCCAAGCTACCCAACTTATCCAAATGAAGACTGTTATTCAGTTTCTGGATTAAGGGGTTCTCTAGCAATACCTAGCATGAAATTAAAATATTATGCGGAAGATAACAACAGATCATGGTGGACCCCGTTCACTGAAACAGTAGCGGAAGTAGTTAAAGAGGACCCACTTAAGTCCCAATTAGAACACTTCCTTGAAGTTATTAAAGGGAAGGAAAAACCAATAGTATCTGCTTTTGAGGGACTACAAAATCTTATAGTGACAGAAGCAATTCATAAGGCCGCCTCAGCACAATCAATTATAAATATCAAATAATCAATTACTGCATAACGATCCACTAAATAAACCCACAATACAAGACACCTATTTAGGTTGCCCTTATTTTCAATAATAATTGAACAATTATCTACGATAAGTCGTAAAATTATCTTCTATAGTGCATTAATAGTGCATATAAATTCAGCGTGATTTTTTAACCTTTAGCCAAAAGCCAACCATCAAAAGCCGCAGCTATTTGCAACAAATAAAATAAAAAAATAAGTTAAATTTAAATGAAGCCTATCTATGTAACGCAGCCAGACCTCCCTCCACTGGAGGAGTTCATCCCCTATCTACAGAAGATATGGGAAAACAAAATTCTTACAAACAATGGTCCATACCATGAACAGCTGGAACAAGAGCTATGTGATTATCTCGATGTAGAGCATCTTTCTTTGTTTGTGAATGGCACCATTGCACTTATTACCGCTTTGCAGGCACTACGCATCACCGGAGAAATCATTACCACTCCATACTCATTTGTCGCCACTACACACTCATTTCTGTGGAACAACATTAAACCGGTTTTTGTAGACATTGATCCCGATACATGCAACCTAGACCCAAATCGGATTGAAGAAGCCATCACACCACTGACCACAGCAATCATGCCAGTACACTGCTACGGCAACCCCTGTGCGGTAGAACAAATTCAAAAAATTGCTGATACTTACAAACTCAAAGTAGTCTATGACGCTGCTCATGCTTTTGCAGTGAAATACAAAGGTGGGAGCCTACTCAAGTATGGAGATCTCTCCATACTTAGCTTCCATGCTACCAAGGCTTTCCACACCTTCGAGGGTGGCGCCATCATCTGCAAAGATGCCGAGACTAAACAATATTTGGACCATCTAAAGAACTTTGGGTTTTCCGATGAGTTAACTGTCAGCACCCATGGGATTAATGGAAAGATGAGCGAAATAAATTCTTCGTTTGGCTTGCTTCAACTTAATTATATTGACAAAGCACTTGAGAAACGGAGACAGATCATGGAGCATTATCGTAATGCTCTAGCCAATGTACGAGGCATATGCCTTTTACCACTTTATCCAGAAACAAAATATAATGCATCTTTTTTCCCAATTCTTGTTAAGGAAGATTATCCACTAAACCGTGATGAACTTTATCAAAAACTAAAAAATGAAGGTATCAATGGAAGGCGCTATTTTTATCCCTTGATAAGCAATATGAAAATGTATCGAGACCTTCCATCCGCACGTATCAGCAATCTGCCTATAGCGTCCACGATATCCGGCCAAATATTATGTTTGCCAATTTATCCCAATCTTGAATTAGAAATTGTTGATGAAATTTGCCGATTAATAACCGGAGAAAGTTATTAAGATACTCCTACTAGATACAAATGTATCGTCAGCTCCAATTTATAATTATCTAATTGAAAATGGAGACAGGGTATATGTCGTAGGCAGAAATCCAAACGATTTTTTGGCCAAAACAGCAACCGATTATATCAATTTAGATTACTCTAATTCTGAACAAGTGCAAGAATTAATAGATAAACTTCAAATTGATTATATTGTTCCAGGATGCAACGATCTTTCATATCAAGTATGCGCCAAACTTCATTCAGATAAAAAATTTTATGGTATAGATTCGCCAGAGATTACAGAAAAAATCCATAATAAAGAGAGATTCAGAGAGCTAGCAATTCAAATTGGCTTGCCGGTCCCACGATTATTTTCGGCTGATATTAAGAACGAAATCTGGCCCCTAATTATCAAGCCCGTTAATGCTTATAGTGGACGAGGTATATCCATTGTCCACAAAACTGAACAACACGAATTAGGATCGGCAATAAAGCTTGCGGAAAAATTTTCACGAACAAAGAAGTATATCGTCGAAGAGTATATTAAGGGTCAGCTTCATAGTCACTCGGCATTTATCGTTGACGGGAAAATCGTTGTGGATTTTATTGTAGAAGAATGTTGTATTGCAAATCCATTTGTTGTCGACACAAGTCGCGTAATCTATGACTTTCCTCTTGAGATATTGAACCGTATACGAGATGCCGTTACTCTGATGGCTAGAAAAATGAGTTTGACAGATGGACTGATACACACGCAATTTATAAAAAATAAAGAGCACTTTTGGTTGATAGAAATCACACGACGTTGCCCTGGGGATTTGTATAGTCAACTAATTGAACTTTCTACAGGGTTTAATTATGCCGAAAATTATGCTAGACCTTACATAAATCAGAAATACTCATTTCGGAAAAATACTGTAAAACAATCGTGGATAATGAGGCACGTAATTACACAACCTACCGAAGGTATTTTTGAATCAGTTCAATTTAAATTACCTATTCATATTGAAAAAATGGTGCCCTTAGCCTTGGCGGGTGATACGGTAAAAGCGAGTCCCTTCAGTAAGATTGGTATTCTATTTATCAAATCAGATTCAAAAGAATGTCTTGATTCAACGTATAATAAAGCTCTGACAAGAGATCTATACACTATAAATTAAGAATGAATCTAATGAATTTAGTGAACCATGCAATTTATAGAAGAAATTAATCAAACTTTTGACCTAACGATTCGTGAAGCACTCAATTCTGCCCCCTCAAATTATGAGCTTGCAACCTATTTCCTTTCCTCATCCAACAGCATTACTCGTTATGTAATTGGCAGAAATGATCAGTCTATTGAGGTAGCCAAAGCCGTCAAAATTGATGGCGTTATTGATGACAATGAGACTTTCCAAAAAAAATGGAATGATATTCCCATACTTCCAATCTCTAAGGTACCTACTAACGCCTTTGTAGTGAACTGCTCTACATCGATTAATCCTATTGCAGTTAAAGAACATTTATTAAGAGCGGGAATTAAAAATATTATTAATATCAATGAATTGATACATGCATCAAATGGTCTAATCTCTTGGCCATGGTTCGTCAAACAACAACGCGAGGACTTTAATAGCCACACTCTAGAGTGGAGTAACCTCTACGAATCCCTCGCAGACCAGGAGTCACAGCAAACTTTACTTGATGTTGTTCGCTATCGCCTTACAGCAGATATCAAGTTTATGCAGGAATACAGTGTGCGCATCAATGATCAGTACTTTGAAAATTTCATGCACCTTAAGCATGAAATCTTTGTTGATGCAGGTGGTTTTGATGGTGATACTACTGAGGAATTCTGTACGCGCTATCCGAATTTTAGAAAGGTATATTTATTTGAGCCGTCATCCAAAAATATAAAAGCTGCACAAGAACGACTAGCAGGATTTAGGGACATTGAATTTATAAAAATTGGATTATCGGATAAAGAAGAAATGCTGTATTTTAATTCGGATGCAGGGTCCGCATCATCGATATCCAAAGAAGGCAGTGAGTCTATTAAAGTAACCACTCTTGACTGCCATGTTAAGGTTCCGGTAAGCTTTATTAAAATGGATCTCGAGGGCTGGGAGTTGAAAGCCCTAGCTGGTTGCGCACAACATATTAAAAATGATCATCCGAAATTAGCTCTAGCCGTATACCATAAAGCCAGTGATTTTAGGGAAATTCCTCGTTACTTAAAATCACTAAATCCTCGATACAAATTACATCTTAGACATTACACTCAGGGCTGGTCAGAAACAATTATGTATTTTACAATTCCACAGCATAGTTGATTAAAGATTAGATACCAAATCAATAAATGACTAAAAAATTCTTAATTTTTTCTAAGCCATATAATGATAAAAGTGGTGGTGTCATAGCCCTGCATAAATTGGCCTCAATACTTAATGATCTTGGGTATGAAGCCTATTTATTAAGATTATTTAGGGATCATATAATTACTCGTGGGGATATTATTAAGCCTTTGTATAGGGTGGCCAAATCGATTACAGAGAGTTGGCCACCCTATAAATTAAACCCTCATTTTAATACCCAAGTTTTGAAGAATCCGCCTAAAGAATTTGGTTCGGATTGGATAGTAATCTATCCAGAGATCATATTTGATAATCCACTACAAGCAGAAAATGTTGTTCGGTGGATGCTATATAAGCCAGCGTTCCATAACAGGTATAAGTTCTTCCATCTTGGGAAAAATGAGTACCATATTGATTTTAATGATTTCTCCAGAGATTATGTATTCCCTGATATATTTAAATCAAATTTAAAATTGAATGTGGTCCATTTCCCACATGACCACTACAATATGAATGGCGCGCTTCCAGATAAGGAGCGTTCCGGAACCGCTTATTGTATGAGAAAAGGTAAAATGAAGATCATTGTGCATGATTTGAATGATTCGAATTTAATCGATGATGAACCACATAGTGTGGTTGCTTCATTATTCAAACGTGTAAAGACTTTTATTTCTTATGACTCCCACACGGCATATTCATCATTTGCCGTGTTATGTGGTGCCGAATCTGTTGTCATACCAGATGAAAATGTAAGTGGAGAACAGTGGTATCCAGAAAATAAGCGCTACGGTGTGGCCTATGGTTTTAAGGAGTTGCCCTGGGCTCGTGAGACCACACATCTTCTTTTAGACGAAATAAAAAGACAAGAACAAGACTCCATAGAGAATGTCCGGAGCTTTGCTGTGGAAGCCCTTAATCACTTTAGTGTAGATATTCCTAAAAATTGAAATAGATCTTAATTATCATTAACAGACATTAACTTCTAAGAGCATCGTTGCTCAATTATTTCTTCATTAAGGCTAAAAATTAGCCCCGCTAGATTACTTAATAATCACTAAATGTCAATTATTGATGATTACTTGGCCTTACCATTTGATATGGTCAACGCTATAGATAAAAAAATTGCACATTCATTTATGGTATCTAACTATAGAGCTAGATTCTCATATGGATTTGGCCTGGAACAAGCAATATGTTGGTAGGCGCGATTGGACTCGAACCAACGACCCCCACCATGTCAAGGTGGTGCTCTAACCAGCTGAGCTACGCGCCTGAGGAGAATGAATTCTAACTGAATCAGATAAATGGCTCAAATTATAATTTCCCAATCTTATTCAGCACGGTAACATACCATCCTTAGAATTGTATTCTCAAAAAACAAACAGATCATACAAAACAAAAATGTAGAGGTCTCAATCAAAGTAATTTTGATTACTGTAAGGTAAAATAACAGCTTTAAAAATACTGCAAAGATACTACGGTGGCAAGACTTAAGGACAGAGGATGATACTAGTAACAGGGGGAGCGGGATTTATTGGCACAAATTTTATTTTAGATTGGCTTTCGCAATCTGATGAAGAAATCATTAACCTTGATAACCTAACTTATGCAGGAAATTTAGAAAATCTAGCTTCCCTAGAAGGGGATAAACGACATGTCTTTATTAAAGGAGACATTTGTGATTCCGGCTTAATCATCAGCTTACTCGCCAAATTTAAACCACGCGCTATTATAAATTTTGCTGCTGAAAGTCATGTAGATCGATCTATTGAAGAGCCTGATAGCTTTATACAAACTAATATTGTAGGCACTTTCCGGTTATTAGA
>Ga0209383_1000287_pt1 | contig 37169 bp, 29 predicted proteins | sample CoawatmetaG02DNA_FD_187510 | JGI IMG/M metagenome (GOLD analysis project Ga0209383, IMG submission 187510) | Marine microbial communities from the West Antarctic Peninsula - Coastal water metaG029-DNA (SPAdes) (version 2) | ecosystem: Environmental > Aquatic > Marine > Coastal ... | reverse complement strand
TTTGATAGGGAGCTCCGACGTTAAAGTCAGTTGGAAAATTAGCAATAGTTGCCGGATCCCTAGGCATTAACATCAGATGCGGGCCAGACTCAATCCAATGCCCATGCTTCATCGCCATACCCTTGTCACCTCCAGGCATATTGTTATCCTCACCCGTATCACCGTGCAACATCCAAATGTAAGCATCTCGCTCCATCACCGGCTTGGTGCCCGCCATGTAAGCTGCGGCCCATTTAAAACCCTCGGCATCGGCGCACAGCGCAAACGCATGATGGGCTGTCTCAAAGCCAGCCTCTGGCATGGGCTTTGTAGCAGTGCAGGTCCAACCATTACTGCCCTCTCGCAGCACATCACCGTCGCCCCCTACGATAGTCGCAAAATCACCAATAAACGAGGGTGCAGCACCTGAATAGGCAGTAATTTGCCACTCAGCCGACGCATGAGAAAGCCCATTATCAGCGGCCAAAAAAGTGCTTGAAAGCATAAATGTCGATAATAAAACTACCATTGATCTTAGCTTCATAATAATCTCCAAGGGTTGTAAAGAATGTACTGCTTAACTATAGCCGTTAAATAACTAAACTATGTACAAAAGGTATATCCGCAGTATGCTATGTGAAATTCAATAGATAATAGAGACCCTATGAAGACACTTAGCCCAGCCATGTCAGTATTCTTGTCACAAAAACCAGAGTTTCTTCAGTTGTTAGGGTTTAAAGACTATTGGTTTGACGAACCGACTCAGACCTACCACTGTACATTTGAGCCCTCAGTGGCTCTCACCCACTCCAACGGCACCATTGTTCAGGGTGGCTTTATTGCCGGTATGTTGGATTCCGTCATGGCACAGTATGTCCTTCATGCTCATGACTTTACGGTAAACCCACTGACGTTAAATTTAGATATTACTTATCTTTTGTCTTGTCGGCCCGCCCCAGTAGAGCTTCGCTCAAAGGTACTTAAAATGGGCAAAAGCATCGCGTTTACCAGTGCTGAAATGTTTCAGGACGGCGTACTAATTGCGACTGCCTCTGCGACTAACAAGTTAGTAAAAATAAAAAATTAAAGATATTTATATCAATATATTAGCTTATTAACTTAAAGTATTATATAAATATTATTTCTAGACATATTATCTCAGATGAACTAGTAGCAATGCATCTTTTGGCACTAAATATAATCCGAATGGCACCAATTAAGAAGACCTATAATTAACCGCCCTATAAGGTAGAGAAACGAACCAACAGAGAACAAACAGATGAACGACCATGCCGCCATTGACAGTACTGAACTCGCCGACTTTCGTAGAGGCGTAATCGACTGGATCAAAAACAACACCCCTGCCGACCCCGGCTTTTTACTTCCACAAACCTTTATGGAGGTTGGTTCTGAGCAAGTGCTTGAGTTCCTCCGTGAATGGCAGCATAAGGTCTGGTCGTCAGGCTTCTTGGGTATGGCGTGGCCTAAACAATACGGCGGCGGCGGTATGCCCCGTATCTTTCAACAAATTGCCGACGAAGAAATGAAACGCGCCCGGGTACCTATTTGTTTTAACGTGATCGGCTTGGGATGGGCTGGGCCGCTCATTATTGACACTGGTACGGACTTTGAAAAAGAAACCTACCTCAAGGGCATTCTCACTGGCGAAGACATCTGGTGTCAGGGCTTTTCCGAGCCCAACCATGGCTCTGACTTGGGTAGCATCCAAACACGCGCTGAACGAGATGGTGACGAATACATTATTAACGGCAGCAAAATCTGGACTACCATGGGCAATTACGCCAAGTATATGATCTTGCTGGCACGCACAGATTCACAGGCTGAGCGCCGCTACAATGGTTTGTCGTTCTTCCTGTCACCCATGAACGCGGCAGGTATAACAACCTCCCCTATTCAAAAACTCACCGGTGATTACGGATTTACCGAAACCTTTTTTACCGATGCGCGTATTCCCGCCAGATGCTTGATGGGAGAAGAGGGTCATGGCTGGCGAATCGCTATGCAAACCCTACAATATGAGCGCGGGGCCGAAGCTGGCGCTGCCGGCGGTGTGTCGATTCTCTCCACGGTCATGAATGATTTGCTGCGTATCGCAAAAGACGTTGAGCGCGATGGTCAACCGATCATGCAAGACCCCGTGACACGCGACAATCTGGTGAAGTTTTTGATTGAAGAGCAGGCACTTTATCTGGCTGAAAATCGGGTCAAGATACCGGCACTTTGTGCTGACTACCCTAACTCCCTTGCGTTATCCACAAAACTGCGTGGTACAGAGTTCTTCCGTCGTATGCGGCAATACTCGCTGACCCTTCAAGGTGCATCGAGTGCGCTCTACGTGGGAGACGAGGACGCGGTTGAAGGCGGCTTTTGGCAGCGCGCCTATATGAACAATTTCTCTACCACCATTGGCGGCGGCACCAGCCAAATCCAAGCCAACATCATTGGCGAGCATGTGCTCGGCCTACCTAAGGATTAGAGGAACCTATAATGACAAGAACAGCAAATCTCTCAATAGCGTTCAGTGAAGAACAAGCGATGATTCTGGACAGTGCCAAAGCCTTCTGTCGGGATAATTCTGACACTAGTGCAGTACGCGCCTTACTCAAGAGCGAGACTGGCTTCAACCCTGAAATATGGAGCCAAATGGTGGCTCTAGGCTGGACTGGACTAGCGTTACCCGAGCAATACGGTGGTTCTGAAATGGGTATTGGCGCGACCATTCCACTGGTTGAAAGTATGGGTCGGCATATGCTGAGTACCCCTTTCATCTCGTCAACCATTACTGCCCAGGCCATTATCCGCGGCGGAAGCGCAGCCCAGCAGGCCAAATGGCTGCCTGGCATGGCTGAAGGTTCGATTGGTACTATGGCATTGTTAGATAATGAAGATTGGGGAGCCACTGGGACTAGCTGCACACTTACCGCTAAGGGCGATAGCTTTGAACTGCATGGCAAAAAACTATTGGTCAATGATGCCGCCGTCGCCGACTTCTTTTTAGTATTAGCTAATCATGATGGTGCATTAAAACTCGTGATCGTTGAAGCCACTCAGTTGGGCGCCGACGCAATCACACATAAAACACTGGTCGATGAGACAAAACGCGCGGCTAACGTTGATTTCAGCGGGGTTAGCGTCTCTGCGGAAGCGTTGCTTGTTAATGCTGCCGAAGTACTGCCAGACGTTCGCCTAATTGGTGCCTTGTTAATCGCCGCAGAAGCCACAGGTTGTGCGGCAGCAGCACTTGACACTGTAGTTGACTACCTGACAACGCGAAAGCAATTTGGCCGTCTTATTGGCTCTTATCAGTCGCTTAAGCACCCGACGGTAGAAATTCTTATTCAAATGGACTCGGCAAGAACCTTTATTTATCACGCAGCCACCCTCATCGATGATGGTCCACTGAATAATGATACCGAAATTGCCTGTCGTATGGCCAAGGCACAAGCCGCAGAGGCTCTGTCTTTTGCCGGTGATCGAGCTGTGCAGTTTCATGGCGGTATGGGTTTCACCTACGACTGCAACGCCATGCTCTATATTCGCCGAGCGCAGTGGTCACAACATCAATATGGGGACCCTCAGCACCACCGCAAACTACTAGCCACATTGCTTTTAGACTAAAATAAACGGCTCAGGAAATCGCAGCTAGGTTATCTGAGCCCAGCGCTCTTCTTGGAGACCGAGATTCATGGGGTAAAAAGGGGTAGTTTTGATTGTGCTATAGTAAAAACAAGGATGTCACCCTACTCACCGAGCCATTACAAGGACGACTGCATATGAGATTTTTTTTATCAATTGTCTTTTATGTCATGTTTTCCCTCGCCCCTATCCAGTCATTTGCTGATTCTTTCAAGTTAAACAAAGGCGACATACCGCCTGATTATCTAGGCTACGATTCAAGCGGAGAGAAAGTACGGGTAAGCGACCACAAAGGTAAGATTATTGTCGTAACTTTTTGGGCAACCTGGTGCCCTCCGTGCCTAAAAGAACTCCCCGTGCTAGAGCGCCTTCAACGCCGCCTAGGACCAGACTTAATTAAAGTAGTTGCAGTAAACTACAAAGAAAGCAAAAAGAAATTTCGTTTAATAAAAGACGCCTTCACTGACTCATCTATCACTTTAACCCATGATAAAAAAAACAGGATAGGCAAAAAGTACGGCGTGGACGCTATCCCTCATCTCATTATTATTGGCAAAGATGGCAAGATTTCCTATCAAGCACGAGGCTATGGCGAAGGCTCCATTGATATGCTTGTTGAGAAAATTAACCAGCATCTGAAAACTTAAGAAATCTATAGGTATACGTAACCATTAATCTACGACCAATTGCCGGCTACACCTGCAACTGCGACGCCATGCTTTACACCAGATGTACGCATTGGTCGCAACACCAATATGGGAACCCTCAGCACCACCGAAAAATGCTAGCCGGGTTACTATTGGACTGATTGGAATAGGCAAGCAATCTCAATCGTTTCAAAATGACCTGAGATTGCTTGCGCTGGTATTAATCAGAGATTATTCCCCGAAATAAAATTGCTCACACAATTCAAAATTATCACTTTCAACTGAGTCAATGTGCTGAGCCACTGCCATGTAGGCGGCAGCCCATGAAGCATTTCCTGCAAAATACTCATCAAACAGCGCGCCAGAGGCTGCGGGCGTCGGACTAATGGAGCGTAACATTAGTGTTTGTGACTCATGCTTCCCACCACCGATGGGGACAAATACGCCATTAAAGAAGTCTGGATGACCGCCCTCTTGAATCGCTACTTCTAGATCGGACATTGACGCCACAAATGCTGGAACATTTTCAGGCGCAACCTTCACTCTCTGAACTCGCTCATAGCCTGGCGCCAATTTGAAGGGCTTTATGGGCTTCCAAGTGACCGCATATTTAACATCTCTGAGTCTTGCAAGCCTGCTGGGGGCTGCGTAGGGGTCGTATTTAGAAGAACCAACCAGTGCCGCTTGTACGCTTGAAAATGCATTCCATACCTGCATTTGACCGGGATAATCGTGGCCACTCTTTACTACGCAAACACCGGCTCCTTGTGAGCCCAAAGCCTTAAACGGTGTGACATCTTTTTTCATGCTCGCCACATATTGACCCACATCAGGCGCTGCGACCATTAGTGTAGAGAAGGCTCCCTCCATCGTTGCCTGTGGCGCATGATTGTCGGCAATAGTTAAGGGAGTTAAAACAAAAACGGTACAACACGATAAAATAAAACCTGTAATGTTTTTCATAATGAATTCCTAACGCTAGTATCAGTAAACGGTATTGAGCAATACTTTAGATTTAGGCCCATGTTAAATAATACGACCTCACTGCTACCCAAGACCTCGGTATTTTGCGCTCATAAGGCCCTTGTCATGGGTCTATTAAACATAGAGCGACCTTTTAACCATAGACTACCGATTCTCATCATTACTAAATTTATTACTTAGCCAATAAATTTAGTAGTTCGATTTTCACTTTTAGCCCTCAATAATTCCTGCAAACTTACGTAGTAACAGCACAGAGGTATCTCTCGGATCAGCATTTGGAATATCCGTCTCTTTTACTGACGTAACCTATGATCGAGCACACTCTCAAATAGAAAATAAAACACTGGCTTAACTGACTCGAAAATTAGACTATGGTGCATAGGCAGGATCAAACTGTTCACTTTAATTTGTCATATAGGAAAAAACATGGCCGTTTACATCATTGCTAGATTTACCATTCATGATCGCAGTCAATATGACTTGTATGAAAGTGGCTTTGCCGAGGTATTTAAACAGTTTGATGGCAAAATGCTCAGTGTGGATGAAGAGCCAACGTTGTTGATGGGCGAGTGGGAAGATACGCGTTCGGTTATTATTGAGTTTCCCTCTAAGAAAAGTGCGCTGGCGTGGATGACCTCGGATGAGTACCAAGCCATTGCAAAACACCGTGATGCTGGAAGCACGGCCAACTCAATATTAGTGAACGGCATTGGGTAATCTAAACTGAATGCGTTAATCGCGCATTAACGCTGACAGGCACCCTTAAACAGGTAGTCCAGATGGGCCAATTAAAAGTGTCACCCGCCAACAAAATTGCCTATGGCATTGGCTCAGTCGCCTTTGGCATCAAGGGCAATGGCTTTGATTACTTTATATTGCTGTTTTACAGTCAGGTCATGGGTGTTGATGCGTATTTAGTAGGCCTAGCGCTGTTAATTGCACTGCTAGTCGACGCCTTCAGTGACCCTTTAATTGGCTACTTTTCTGATAACACACACCATAAATGGGGTCGTCGGCACCCCTTTATGTATGCCGCCGCGATACCCGTCGCAGTGTCCTACTTTTTTATGTGGAATCCCCCAGCGAGCTTAAGCGGCAATGACCTATTTCCGTACATTGTAGTGCTGGCTATTGTGGTCCGCACAATGATTACTATGTTTGAGATTCCTAACTCTGCCCTAGTCGCAGAAATGACCGATGACTATGATGAGCGCACTAGCATACTCAGTTATCGGTTCTTTTTCGGTTGGGCCGGCGGCACGTTTATGGGGTTTTTTGCCCTCACCTATTTACTGGTGCCCACCGACACCATTGCTAATGGACTATTTAACCTGCAAGGCTATGGCCAGATGGGGCTTGTGTCATCTATTATGATTTTTGTCGCTATCATGGCCTCATCGCTGGGTACTCATAGCTTTATACCCAATCTCAAAATGGCACCCCCTAAGACCAAGCTATCAGTCGCTCGCATTTACAAAGATATTTTCGAAACACTCTGGAACCGCTCATTTGCTGCTTTGTTCGCCGCTGCATTGTTTGGGGCTATTGGCACCGGTGTTGCTACCGGGCTATCACACTACATTAACTCATTTTTTTGGGGCTTTTCCACCGTTCAGTTGGGCCAGATTTCTTTATCAGTGGTGCTCTCTGCTGTCATAGCTCTAACTATTACGCCAATCCTTTCTAAACGCTTTGGCAAAAAAAGAGCGGCTATTACTATTGGACTTTTGGCCTTTACTATTTTGCCAGCCATGATTGTTCTGCGGCTGCTTGGCATAATGCCGGACAACGGCGACCCCCGGCTCTTCCCCATGATGCTGATCATTACCATCATCGACGTGAGTTTAATTATTGCCTATCAAACTCTAGCTACGTCAATGATTGCCGACTTGGTTGAACTGAGTGAAGTCAAGACAGGGCGTCGATCTGAAGGCGTATTCTTTGCCTCAATGACCTTTGTTAAAAAGTGTGTTCAAGGCTTCGGCATAGTCATGGCGACCACCATACTGACTATCGCTAACTTCCCTGTCTCTGTTGCCCCAGGAAGTGTACCTGACGATGCCCTATTCCGCTTGGGAGCACTCTATGTACCTGCTGTTGTCACGGTATGGATGCTGATGATTCTGTGTATTTCCTTTTACCAGATTGATCGCAATAAACACAACGCAAATCTAGCGATGTTGCAGCGAAATAACACAAGGTAGGCGAATTGATTAAGCCAAAGCCCCTGCTACGTTAGGGACTTTTTTTTGCTCTTAAATCAACCTATTGGGCGGCTAACGCACTGGCCTGTTGGCGCAGTGGAAACTTTTGCACCTTGCCGGTAGATGTTTTAACAATGGCTTGAAAAACAAACTGCTTGGGCACTTTAAAACTGGCCAGGTGCTGCTTGCACCAGGCGATCAAGTCATCGGCTGTTAACGCAGAGTTACCGGCTAACTCAACAAAGGCACAGGGTGTCTCACCCCATTTTTTGTGAGGCATTGCCACAACCGCTGCGGCCACTACATCACCATGCTTGTGCAACACCTCTTCTATTTCAATGGATGAAATATTTTCACCACCGGAAATAATAATGTCTTTTGAGCGATCTTTTAACTGAATGTAACCATCAGCATCAACCACACCAAGATCACCCGAATGGAACCAACCACCGGCAAAGGCCTCATCGTTGGCACGCTTGTTCTTTAAATAGCCTTTCATGACCACATTGCCGCGAAACATCACCTCGCCTAGCGTTTCACCGTCGCGTGGTACCGGCAACATGGTCGCTGGGTCGAACACGTCTAACCCTTCTAGCGCATGGTAACGCACACCCTGACGGGCTTTGAGCGACGCTTGCTCTGGACCGGGCAAGTTATCCCACTCAGCATGCCAGTCATTGACTACAGCGGGCCCATACACTTCTGTTAACCCATACAAATGGGTCACATTAAAGCCAGCGGCACCCATAGCGGACAATACAGACTCCGGGGGTGGCGCAGCGGCAGTAAAAAAGTCAACACTGCTGGCTAATTCACGCTTGACTGCAGGGTCAGCGGCTAAAATAGTCGACATGACCACCGGAGCGCCGCAAAGGTGGGTCACCTTGTGATCATCTAGCGCAGCATAAATGGCATCGGCGCGCACCTCACGCAAGCACACATGAGTGCCGGTTAAGGCTGAAAGGGTCCACGGAAAACACCAGCCATTGCAATGGAACATGGGTAACGTCCACAAATACACGGGGTGCTTAGGAATATTCGCGGTAATGGCATTACCCTGTGAAATAAGACAAGCGCCACGATGATGATAAACAACCCCTTTGGGGTCTCCGGTGGTGCCTGAGGTGTAATTAAGAGCGATAGCATCCCACTCATTGAGCGGCATCAACCAGTCAAAATTAGCATCACCTGAGTCTACTAATTTTTGATAATCTGCACGCCCAAGACGTTTTCCCGCCTGTGGAAATACTTTGTCTTCATAATCAATAACCCAAGGCTCTGCCGACGCCAACGCTAGTGCCGCCTCCATAGTCTCTGAAAACCCCGTATCAGCGATTAATACCTTGCTCTCGCCATGGTCTAACTGAAAGGCAATGGCAGTGGCATCCAAGCGGGTATTCATAGAGTGCAGCACTGCCCCACACATAGGCACCGCATAGTGGGCCTCTAACATGGTGGGTGTATTGGCCAGCATCACTGAGACCGTGTCACCGCGACCAACACCGTGATCGGCTAACACCGAGGCAAAGCGACGACAACGTGCGTAGAACGCCGCGTAAGTGAGCTGTTCATCGCCATAGATAACTGCAATATGATCGGGAAATACGCTGGCAGCGCGCTCTAAAAACGGCAAGGGGCTCAGCGGTTGATGATTAGCAGGGTTTTGCTCAAGATTGGTATCGTAGATAGTCGACATAGGCAATTATTGATCATTCCATTGTGGAGGTCGCTTACCAAAAAACGCATCAATGCCCTCTTCGGCATCGCGGGTTAGCATGTTATCGACCATGACCTGTGAGGCGTAAGCATAAGCCTCAGTTAATGGCATCTCTGCTTGCTCATAAAAGGCGCGCTTACCCACCGCTAATGTCATGGTGGATTTACTGGCAATTTTTTTGGCCAAGGCCATGGTTTGATCGGTTAATGCATCACACTCAAAAGCACGGTTGATCAAACCCATTTGCTGGGCGCGATCACTATCAATCATATCACCCGCCAGCAACATCTCCATGGCGTGCTTGCGGCTCACATTGCGCGACAATGCCACCATGGGGGTCGAACAAAACAACCCAAGGTTAACCCCTGGGGTTGCAAACTTTGCCGTATTGGCGGCCATAGCAAGATCACAGCTAGCCACCAACTGACAGCCAGCCGCGGTAGCAACACCGGCCACCTCAGCAATAACCGGCTTGGGGTTGCGCACAATTAACTGCATGACATCAGCACAGGCAGCAAACAGACGCTGAAATGCCGCTTGACCCTTATCGGCCTCAGCGCGAGCCGCCGTCATTTCTTTTAAATCGTGCCCCGAACAAAACACAGGCCCATTAGCAGCAAGCACAATAACTCTAACCTGTGGGTCTTCTGCTGAACGGGTAAAGGCACTAGAGAGTTCTGCCAGCATGGCACTGGACAGCGCATTGCGTCGCTTTCCATCGTTGAGTGTTAAGCGCAACACGCCATCCGCGTAATCGCTGAGTAACAGTGTGCTATCTAAGTGATCGACCATTAACCTATCTCCAAATCTGCAGACTGTTAGCCTGACCTAGTTAGGGACACCCGTCCAATAGGATTTTTGTAATTCTAACTTTGGACAGCGGTCCATCACAACTTTTATCCCTGCTGCCTCGGCCATTTTCGCAGCCTGTGGGTTACGTATTTCAAGTTGCATCCATACCACGCTCGCCCCTATGGCTATAGCCTCTTGGGTAACGCCCAGAGCTGCCTCAGATGAGCGAAAGATATCCACCATGTCTACTGGCTGCTCAATGTCCGCCAAGGACGCATAACAGCGCTGCCCTAAGATAGATTTGCCAGCCTCTCGCGGATTCACCGGTATTACCTCATAGCCCTGCTCAAGCAACATTTGCATGCAGGCATAACTGTCCCGCTCAGGTCGAGGGCTAGCACCCACCAAGGCAATACAACGCACCTCGGTGAGTATTTGCTTTAAATAAGCGTCTGGGTAGCGATCGTGGTTGATAAACATACCTGCGGTGGTTAGTTAGGCGCTCTTTAGTCCCGCTAGACTCTTTTTAGGATCATAAAACGGCTTTTCAACAACTGTACCACCGCGGCGCTCTATTGGAGTCACTATCTCAATTTCGGTACCTAACTCACTGTACTCAACACTCACCATGGCTAGCGCAATATTAGCATCAAGACGTGGCGAGTACACCGCAGAGGTCACAACACCGACTTGCTGTGTACCATGCATAATGGGCCAGAACTCGTTATTAGAGCCAGTGATTGGCTCACCGCTAATCAACAGCCCTACTTGCTTGCGCTCAATACCGTTGGCGGCAATCTCTTTTAGTGCGGCCTTACCAACAAAATCGGCGTCCATGTCTAAATCCACTAAGCGACCTAACCCCAGTTCATAAGGGTTAGTGCGACTGTCCATGTCCGCATGATAGGACAACATACCGCCTTCAATACGCCTTATGGTTGAGGTATGCCCCGGCTGTAAACCATAGGCTTCGCCAGCGGCCATTAGACGCTCCCACAACTCGTCCCCACGACTGCCATCACGCAAATACAGCTCATAACCCAACTCGCTGGACCAACCGGTACGGGAAATAATCAGCGGTATGCCGTCTAGCTCAAACTCTGAAAACCAGTAATAACGAAGCTCATTAATCTTATCCCCAAACACCGACTGCATAATCTCACCCGATCGTGGCCCCTGCAGCTGCAAAGGCGATACATCGGGCTCACACACCTGAACATCTAAACCCGAATTAATGGCCAGTCCTTGGGCCCACAACAAAATATCGCTGTCAGCCAGAGATAACCAAAAATGGTTCTCAGCCAGTCGAAGTAACACAGGGTCGTTAAGCACCCCACCATCGGCATTAGTAATCAGTACATATTTGCACTGGCCCACAGCGCAATTAGACAGGTTACGGGGTGTTAACAGTTGCACAAAAGTAGCGGCATCCGGCCCGGTAATTTCTACCTGACGCTCTACTGCCACATCACTGAGTGTTGCCGCATTAACCAGGTTCCAAAAGTTTTGCTGTGGATCTCCAAAATCGCGGGGAATGTACATGTGGTTATACACCGAAAACCCAGTGGCGCCCCAGCGTACAGTGGCATCAAAATACGGTGACTTGCGAATCTGTGTGCCAAAGCCGAATGACTTGGGTGCATCGTTGGCGCCCGCAGTGTTAGTAGGAACTACAGCGTCAAAATCAGGTGTTTCAGAAGTATCAATTTCGTGATCTATTGTCATGGTTTTTACTCTAAATATTCAGTAGATAATTTTTGCGCATTGTGTCCTCAAAAATAGTAATACGCTTCCAAATCGACGACAAAAACATATTGCACTGCGACACAAATTACGCCTGTATTGCAGTGCAAATAGGTTTTGTTTAGCGTTGTTTTGGAGACTCGACTAGAGCCCAGCAAAAATAGCGCTGACGGAGCGCCATCCGATGCTGATGTGCCGCTAAACGAGCTAATGCGGCGCACGTGACTGGGTGAGTTTTGCCGGGGTGATTGATTAGGCGGTAGCTGGTCTTTTCTCGATCGTTCATAGTCTTATCCTCTTTAGTGCTTTGCAACGTGCGGGCGCACAATCTGGTTATCAAATGCCCAGCTTTTAAGGAAAGCCAACCTGTAAAATGCAAAAAACCCAATTCAGCAGTGCTAAATCGGGTTAATGAGTCGGGGTTAATCGACGGTCCGGTTTAGCTGGTATTTATAAAGCACCCCGCAATCTGGAACAAATCGGTGCTGTGTTAACTATAGTACAAACAGATTTTAATTGGAATAGCTAACCAGTATTTTTATCGGCCCAAGCATCCGCGCACAGAACAACCCGCCTTTAAAAAATAAGAGCATAGAAATAAATCCCCCAGCTAACACACATCAGTGCCGCTGTAATTGTCACCGTAATACCCGCACAAGCCTGGTTGTTGACTCTGGGGTTAAACGAGCGAGGGTTGCTATTAGTCTTGTTAATCCATTCTTTAGGATATAGCCATAAAGTATTGATATAAATCAATAAATACACATTAATTAAGGTTAAAAAAACACAGGTAAATAGTAAACTTTGCATGGCCCCTCCATGGGTATTGTTGATTAATCATAATATTAGCCTAGCCCTAAATAACCTATCAACTATCCGCTGGTCTGTTTGAAAATCCAATGGCCTGGCGCAAATTGACACACTGCTCAGAGCTAACCGTCCACGTGCCTGCGCTTTCATCTAACTGACATATCGCTAACTGACGCACATCCAGCAGCGCGCTAGAGCTGCACATGGCCACTTCAACCCATTCGGTAATTTGGTCAATGCGCAAAGTAACCGCTGTCAGATCACTAGCAATCTCCCCTACAAGGCCGTCAAACGCCTGATAACTGGTGTTTTTGACGACCTGAGCACTCGCCCACAAGCGTAAAACAAACATGTACTTGTCAGCATCCCTGGACGCGTTCACATAGCGTATTACCTTTAACCATTCTGCGACGCTTAACGTCACGATGTTTTGTTCACTCAAAATAGTTGCCTTTAGAGATATCATAATTAGGACGTGGCGTGACACTCGAAAATAGACCATAAATCAGCGGACTGCTACGTTTAACACTTAAATTAACGCTTTAATTAATCATATTGTGATGCACATCACAATAATTAATGCCAAGGCCTAACATCGAACGATAGTCACAACTCAGTAAGTGCCCTGAAACCTTTTACAGTAAGCGGTATTAACGAAAATTGAACTGGCGATGAAATTTACAAAATAGAGAATTTTCCTAGTAATACTTCATGCCGTTTCTTTTTTGCGCTAACCCCTTTAAAGTTGATGCCATCAAAGACCAAAGACAATCAACGAAAACATTGAGACATTTTATGAGTGAAATCAGACCGTTTACTGTTGAAGTAAAAACTGAAGATGTAGAAGACCTAAAAAGACGCTTGGCAGCCACCCGCTGGCCAGACGCAGAAACGCCAGATGACTGGAGCCAAGGCGCGCCTTTGGCTTATGTAAAAGAAGTAGCCCATTATTGGTTACACGATTATGACCATCAACGTTTGGCAACTCGCCTCAATGTCTTCGACAATTTCCTCACAGAAATACAAGGTTTGGACATTCACTTTTTACACATTAAGTCCAGCAATGCCCTTGCCAAGCCCCTCATTATGACCCATGGCTGGCCCGGCTCGGTGGTTGAGTTTCTGAAGGTCATTGGGCCGCTGACCGAACCACAAAATCATGGCGGTAATGCTGACGATGCCTTTCATCTGGTTTTACCCTCCCTTCCCGGCTACGGCTTTTCGGGCAAACCTACCACAACGGGTTGGGGTATCGAAAAAATAGCTGATGCTTGGGCAGAGCTAATGGCCCGCCTTGGCTACCAGCAGTATTTTGCCCAAGGCGGTGATTGGGGTTCAGCGGTAACATCGGCTATTGCGCGACAAGATGCCGAGCATTGTCTAGGCATTCATTTAAATATGGTGTTTGTGCCGCCAGATGTTACGGCGAAAGATCTCACGGATCTAGAAAAATCCGCCATGGCAGGCTGGCAATTTTATCAGGACTGGGACTCTGGCTACTCCAAACAACAAGCCACCCGGCCGCAAACATTAGGCTACGGATTGGTCGATTCGCCAACCGGCCAAGCTGCTTGGATCATTGAAAAATTTTATGCTTGGACTGACTGCGATGGCCATCCAGAAAATGCCATAAGCCGAGATGAAATGTTGGACGACATTATGGTCTATTGGCTCAACGCCACAGGCGCATCCTCAGCAAGACTGTACTGGCAAAGCTTTGGCGGCGTAGGCGCTGCAACACCCATTACAGTGCCTATGGGAGCAACTATATTTCCAAAAGAGATTTTCCGCACCAGCCAGCGCTTTGCGGCCCAAGTGTACAAAAACATAGTGCACTGGTCGGTAAAAGAGAAAGGCGGTCACTTTGCTGCCTTTGAGCAACCGAGTGTTTTTGTTGAGGAAGTCAGAGCCTGCTTTAAAACGCTGCGCTAGCGTTTAGCAAACACCGGCGGTTCCTTTGCTTTGCCCAAGTCAGACCAGTTGAAACAACGGCATTACTAAAAAAGGTCATGGATTAGCTTTAGCGGTGCACATATTTAGACAAGTTTCTCTAGTAATACCTTATGCCGTTTCTTTTTTGCGCTAACCCCGTTAAAGTTGATGTCATCAAAGACCAGAGGACAATCAATGAAAACCTTGGATCTGCAACCTTCTCGTAGACAGTTTATACAACAATTGGGGCTAGGCGCTGCTGGGTTAGGACTGGCCGCAAACGCGCCATTAGTATTCGCCAATAGCACAGCGACCTTACCCTTTCGCCAAAATGCTGCGCCACTGTTGTTACATTGGAATGAAAACTCTCTTGGTATGTCGCCCAACGCCTTATCCGCGGCAAAAACTGCTATTGAAAATTGTGGCAACCGCTACCCAGATGCCGCTGTTGATGACTTTAAACTTAAACTGGCAGACCTTCACGACGTTAAGCCTGAACAGATAATCTTTGGCAACGGTTCAACAGAAGTATTACAGGCCATTGCTACCTATGCTGCTCAAAACAGCGCCACCATGGTTGAACCATCCCCTACCTTTGGTGACCTCAACGGTTACTGTAAAGCAGAAAATCTAAAGGTTATTCAAGTACCTGTTGGGCAAAACTTTGAGATGAACATTGCTGCCCTAAAAAAACAGGTCATGGCACAAACCGGCGCAGTGTTAATTAACATTTGTAACCCTAATAACCCCACTGGCAATATTGTTGATTTCACCACCCTGTTTGACTGGATAAACAATGCCCCAGAGACCCATTTGTTTTTGCTCGACGAGGCCTATTTTGACTACGCCCAAGCCAATGCCCGCTATAAAAGCGGCTTAGAGCTCATTAACCAAGGCAAAGACAATGTAGTTATCACCCGCACGTTTTCTAAAGTGCATGGCATGGCTGGCATGCGCATGGGTTACGGCATTGCTACGGCAAACACAGCCGGTAAAATAAAGCCTTTTGCCGCAGGGTTTAACCTAAGTGCAGCGGCCATAGCGGCTGCATCTGCGGCACTTGATGATAAACCGTTTTATAAAAAGAGCCTTGAGTACAATCAGTTATCTAAAAGCATATTAATCGACACCTTAAATGAACTGGAATTAGCGCATATACCCAGTAACGCCAATTTTGTTTTACACAGAATAGGCACGCCATTGGCGGACTACGCCCAACATATGCAGCAAAATGGCGTGCGTGTTGGCAGAAAAATGACGCTAGATGACCGCTGGAACCGCATATCCTTGGGCACACCGGCTGAAATGAGGATATTTGCGCAAACCTTAAAGGCGTTTAGACTAGCGGGTTGGGTGTAGCGGCGCACACGCGCATCTGGCGGATCAGAATGTTCTATATGTTATAAATTAAAACACATTTGATAATGGTGCCATAAGTATAAATGTAGCCATTAGTAAGGCAAGGAGTCCAATATCATGAGCGGCTAGATCAAACTATCGCTATTCTTGCCGTAATTTCCTTTTCCCGTCATGATTAACGCTTGAAAGTTCAAATGGACATAGGCTTCCATTGAAACATTACGACTGAGCACAACCAGATGAGAATATTATCCCGCCCCACTATTATGCTGATAAGCCTGTTGACCTCTTCAATGTCATTTGGAGAGCTGGAAGAGAATAGGCAAGTCACTAAGATCTCAAGATCTGACTATATGCGACAACTCCAGGGCTTTTGGCTTGGCCAAAATATCGCTAACTGGACTGGGCTAATTACCGAAATGGATAAGGTGGGAACGCCTCAAACATTACCTTTTTATACCGATGAGGATTGGGGAAAACCAGATTTAAAAGCAGTTTGGGGGGAATTTGTACCGCACTCAAGCACTATTGATTTTTACTTCGAACACTCAGGAACTCCATGGGGCGCTGATGACGATACCGACATTGAGTATATGTACGCACACCTCCACGACCAACTCAAGGCTAGTAAACTTAGTGCAACCCAAATACGTAACGGATGGCTCCATCACATATACTCTGAAGAAGATGCTCCGTTGTTCCAAAAATTCCCTACATCCACCCCAATAGTCGAAAACTTTTTGTGGGTATCTAATGAGCAGGCTAGAAAGTTAATGCAAACAGGGATGAGCCCCCCAGAAACTAGCGAGCCAGCAAATAACAGCAATTACATGATGATCGATGCTCAACTCACCACAGAGATTTTTGGACTACTAGCACCGTCACGACCTGATGTAGCTATAGATATCGCCTATTTACCTGTTAGAACAACTGCGATGGGAGATGCACAATGGATTTCTCAATTCTACATAGCGATGCATTCTTTAGCGTCTGTTGTCGACAAGTCAGAGACTCTAGCTAACCAAACACTCTGGCTGGCGGAGCAAGGCAGTAGCTATCTGCCTCCGAGCTCAACTCCTGCCAAAATGTATGCCTTTATAAAGGAGCATTATCTGAATAACCCCAACAAAGATGACTGGGAAAGTACCAGAGATGCAATTTATCATCGCTATCAGTTAGAGCGCACTGATGGATATGTCTACAGAGAACCCTTTGATGGTGGAATTAATTTTGCGGCTAGCCTAGTGAGTCTATTTTATGGGGAGGGGAACATTGCTCGCACCATCCAAATAGGGTCTCTTGCTGGATGGGATTCGGATAACCCAACGGCAACTTGGGGAGGATTACTAGGCTTTATAATCGGCCCTCAAGGGATCGCAGAGGCTTTTAGTCAAAGTAACCTGTCCGACACATACTGGATTCACCGCACTCGCCGTAACTTTCCAGATCAAACGCAAGATGCCTTAGGTGAAGACAGCTTTAGTAAAATGGCTGAACGCGAGATGCGTACTGTGGATAGAGTAGTTGTCCAGCGCATGAAAGGCTCGATTACGACAGATGGACAGTACTGGGTTATTCCAATACATTAGAAGAACAAGCACCTAACCGTCCTGCTCCCCAGTACTAACCGCCCCCGCTTGAGGGGATTCGCTCTTCCTAAGCATTTTGTACCAGGCATAAAAAGGACCCACGGTGTTTTGCCAGTAGGTGCGGTGTTCTGATTGCGTTTTGGGCCCAATACCCCAGGGCGTATATTCATCCTTGATGGGTATATAGAGTGTTCCAAACAGCCTATCCCAAATGCTAGTGATAGCCGCAAAGTTTTTATCCCAGTGGGGTTCTAAGTAACTATGGTGTATGTGGTGCATCGCTGGGCTGTGCAGCCACAGAGAAAGCCAGCGTGGGTAATTAAATTGCACATGATAATGGCGAAAAGAGCCATTAAAGCCGAACAGTAATGAAAAGAACCCTATATTAAACAGCGTTGCTGCAACTATATTTCCGCTGAAGAGCCATGCGAACAGCCCACCAACCACGCCATAACTGAGGGCGCTTCCCATTGCCCAGATGGGCCCTGCCAAAAAGTGCTCTCTGTACCGAGTGAGCGGTGTTAAAACTTCCGCTGAATGATGTACTTTATGAATGGCCCAAAGTGCAGGTACTCTGTGCATGGTGTAGTGAATAAGAAAGAAAATAAAATCATAACAAAGCAGAGTGACTAAGCTATACAGCAGCATCCAGCCATAATTGATTTCTAAACCTGGCGACGCCCCAACAATTCCATTCAGACTGGCAATCATGGCTGACTCAGCACTTGGCCCGACTGTCGCCATTAATCCGACAAACCAAATTGGTCTTAATACTCTCTCGGTAACCCATAACCAAATATCTACTCGGGCTGAAATATGGGTATAGATATCTTTAGGAAATAAAAAATTTAATAGCGATGCCGGCCGCTCTCTGCCATCAGCGCCACGAGAGCCGCGTCCCTGTCTAACCAGCCAAATGCAGATGGCAAGTACAATAGTGACGCTCAAAAATTGCCACGTTAAATCTCTAGGAAGGTTATTAGCTATCAGTTGCCATAGATAATTACTGAGTTCTTGGGTAGTTTCATTTAATGGTCCTACTACCGCGGTTGCAGCGTCGGCAACAGGCTCATCAACCCCAGGATATTTTGCTTTATCTACTATTGCCATGGCTTAGAGAGCCCTAGTGAGTGAGATTTTAACCATTACTCTTTAACGTCAATTTATATTTAAGCAATATCATGTATGAACTGTCAATCTGTAGGCCAGATAGCTTGATAGGTCTAAATTTTTGTTAGCTATCAATCATCACTTTGGGATACCACACAATAGATCGTTAGGCGTAGGTAAAAACTCGTTAGTTGGAGCGGAGTAATATGGCCGAGACACAAGAATTTCGTTTTTAAATAGCCAGTCATACCGGCAAGCAAGTAATCCACGACAACCTATAGCTATATTCAAAGCGGTTCACGGCCAACATCAACACCTATACACAATATAATGGAATAATTCTCATTCGTATTCTATAGTTGGGCTCGGTCTTTTTCTGATAGGTAAATACAGCGTGAAAACAAACTTTGATTTTATTATTTTGGGTGCTGGGTCTGCTGGCTGTGTGTTGGCTAACCGGTTGAGTGCTAACCCCAATGTTGAGGTGTGCCTGATTGAGGCCGGGGCTAAAGACACTGACATGCGCATTCATGTGCCGCTGGGCTTTGCCTTTTTGGGCGACAAAACCGATCTTAGCTGGAATTATGATACTGAGCCTCAAAAAGGCTTTGAGAAGGTGCCTGTAGAGTCCCCTGCCACGGCTGTTGTTGATTCTGCTGGCGGAGTACACAAAGTGCAAGCCGAGGTTATGGAGCACCGCAAAGGCTTTCAGCCGCGCGGTAAAACCTTGGGTGGGTCAAGTTCAATCAATGCCATGTTGTATGTCAGAGGACACCGTTGGGACTATAACCACTGGTCTGAGTTGGGTAATGCTGGGTGGTCTTATGACGAGATACTACCCTACTTTAAAAAGGCTGAACACAATGAGGTGTTTGATGATGCCTTTCATGGGCAGAACGGACCGTTAAATGTCTGTAAAATTAGAAACAGTAACAAGCCAACTGATGAGTTTGTTGAGGCTGGGTCGAAGCTTTATACCTACAACGATGATTTTAATGGCGCTGAGCAGGAAGGTATTGGCTACTACCAGACAACACAAAAAGACGGTAAGCGCTGCAGTGCTGCAAAAGCCTATTTGGTACCCGCAATGGAGCGACCCAATTTAACGGTATTAACCGACACTCAGGTTAATAAGATTTTATTAGAGGGTAACAAAGCGGTCGGTGTGCAGTGCATTACTAACCAACAGGCAGTGGTTGATTTTACCGCAAGTAAAGAGGTTATTTTGTCCGCAGGTGCCTTTGGGTCACCACAAATTTTATTGCGCTCAGGAATTGGCCCCCGCGAAGAGATTGTTAAGCACAATATTGACCATTTAATAGATCTGCCAGGGGTCGGTAAAAATCTGCAAGACCACATAGACTATTTGTCCGTTCACAAGCACGGCTCTTCAGAGTTGATTGGCTTGTCATTACGATCGATCTTTTATACCTACCCAAAGGAGCTAATTAAGTATATCTTCAAAAAAACCGGCTTGTTTACCTCTACGGTGGCTGAGGCCGGCGGTTTTATCAAAACCAGTGACGAGTTAGAGGTTCCTGATGTGCAGCTACACTTTGCCCCCGCCATGGTAGTAGACCATGGTAGAACACAGTTATGGGGTCACGGTTTGAGCTGCCATGTGTGCCTTCTGCGCCCAAAATCAACAGGCACCGTCACCTTGCAGTCAGCCGACCCACATGATGATCCGCTAATAGACCCTAAGTTTTTGACTCACCCCGATGATATTAAGGTGCTAGTAGCGGGCTACAAAAAAATGATGGCTATTATGCGTTCTGCGCCGATTAACAAGTATATTGCGCAGTGCTTAAGGCCCGTCAACATTAATGATGACCGCGATATTGAGCGTGCTATTAGAGAAGACGCTGATACGGTTTACCACCCTGTGGGCACCTGCAAGATGGGCAGTGACAGCCTGGCGGTAGTTGATGAGCGTTTGCGTGTGCACAAAATGCAAAACCTGCGAGTGGTGGACGCATCAATTATGCCAACCGTGGTGGGCGGCAATACTAATGCACCCACAATAATGATTGGAGAGAAAGCCGCTGAGATGATTTTACAAGACAGCTAAACGCTGAGCTGGGAAGGCAGGTTGTGAGGCAGGCATGGCCTGCCCTTACGCCCCCATTTACTGCATGTTGATCGCTTTTTGAAACGCGGGCCTAGACTCTATGTTTTTAATATAGGCCTTTATATTAGCCATTTCGTCGGTTACACAACCACTTTTATTTGCCATAAAACAAGCATGCCCTAGCATGATGTCTGCCGCTGAAAAGTCGCCAATTAGGTAATCGTTTCCCTCTAGCGCTTCATTAATGGGCGCTAAAGACTTAGTCAGTAGGTTTTCAGCTTGGCGCAAGGCATTGGCATCACGACGGTCTGGTGGCAGTAAAAACTTTTGCACGACTATTTGATTCATGGGTGGCATAACCATGCCTTCGCAGTAGTGAAACCATTGTAGGTAGGCCGGAAACTCCGATGACTGTACTGCCGGTTTTAGACCCCCATTTTTTTGGCGTTCCAGCACATAGTCAACAATAGCGCCGGACTCAAAAATAGAGATATCGCCATCTTCTAGCACAGGCACTCTGCCCAGAGCATGTCGCTCTCTATGCTCGCTTGATTTTAGCCCATCCTTGGTGAATGGCATGCTGTTAACGGTGTACTCAAGACCTAGCTCTTCTAGTAACCATACAATCCGCCCAGCTCGGGTCCCTGCAACAAAGTGAACTTTTAACATAACCTGTCTCTTTCAATAGTAGTGTGATTAGTACCCCCTATTTAAGGCAACTCTAGGGGTAGCGTGCTATAAATGTTTGTATCTCGTCAAAGGCTTCTTGAGCGGCGCACAGCTCTGGATGAAACATCTGCCAAACGTGCGGCATGCCCGACCAAATCTGTAGGGTGGCAATAGACCCTGCGGCCTGTGCTTTGTTGGCGTACCGGCGACCATCATCTAGTAAAATCTCAGCGTCGCTGGCCTGAATTAGGGTTGGTGGTAAGTCATGCAACTTGCCCAATAGTGGCGAAATCTCCGGATCCTTGGTGTTATAAGGCGCAACAAATGCGCCAGCACTGAGCATTAACCAGCGTGGGATTTTTGCCACCTTTTTGGCGATAGGCTTGAGCATGATGTCTGTATTTAGATTGGCTTTGATGCTCGGGTTGACCATGCGCATGTCAGTGACCGGTGACAGTGCCACCGCAGCATTGGGTGCGCGCCGCTGAGTGTCTCGAGCCCACGCCAATAAGGACAGGGTTAGGTTACCACCGGCAGAGTCCCCTGCTACATAAATTGCTGTTGCGGTTGATGACCCCTGCGGGCCATTGGCCAATACCCAATCATAGGCGGTTCGACAATCTTCTATGCAAGCTTCACGTTTATGTTCTGGTGATAGCCGATAATCAATGGCTAGCACTGCGCAGTTTGTTATCTCAGAAAGCTTGCTGGTGATTACTCTGTGGCTGGTAGGGCTACCGGCAACAAAACCACCACCATGAATATACAGTAACCGTCTGTTGGGGTCGGCATCGGGGGCAATCACCCATTCAGCGGGCACGCCGTCTGCGTCTGTAGGCGAGCATTTGCTGGCTAATAGCACATGACTTCTAATGGTGTCCATGAGAGAGCGCACACGATCTATGCGCCCTTTAAGAGGCTGGGACGCTGATGGTTTATCCGTGATTCTAATTTGCTTGTAGATGCCTTTTAACGCCTTGGCATTAGCGACTCGCGTTTTAGAGTCGGTGCCGGCAAAGAAGACCTTCCCAAGGGGAAGGTCATATTGGGCATTGGTGTCACGCTGCAACAACAAACAAACGGCTATTGCAGTTACTATGATCAGCGCTATGACAATCGACACAGCGCCGAACGTGCCCATAGTTAGACCGAGTAGCTTAGTTGATTAAACTTCTTTTGGTGAAAGTCGCCATCACCAAAGGTGGTGTTAATCATCATCAGGCGCTTGACGTAGTGACCAATGTTTAATTCATCAGTCATACCAATACCACCATGAAGCTGAATCGCTTCTTCACCAATGGTTTTGCCATAACGTGCCACAGTCGCTTTCAGCGCGTGAACCGTCTTAGACAGTGCCTGCGCGTCGGTTTCACCTTCTTCAACACTTTTTGACTCGCACAGTCCACGATAGAGCATTGATTTAGTCTGCTCACAGCCCATGAACGTGTCTACCATGCGGTGTTGCAAGACTTGGAACGAACCAATCGGCGAGCCAAACTGCTGTCGTGTCTTGGAGTAATCTACGGTCAAGGTATTTAGCGTCGCCATAATCCCCAACGCTTCTGCAGACAAACCAATTAAAATCTGTGGCATGACTTGTTCAATAAGATCCATGCCCTCACCCGCTGCGTTAAGCAACTGGCTCTGATCAACCGCAACATCAGTTAGGGTTAATGTCGCTGCGCTTTGGCCGTCCATCATTTTGTAGGCTTTGACCTCAACACCCGGCGCAGTTGCGTCGACTAAAAACAGGCTTACGCCACTGTGATCAAATTGTCCGCCGCTGGTGCGCGCACTGACCACAAACTTGCTGGCCGTACCGCCGTTGGCCACCACGGTTTTTACGCCATTTAGCGTGTAGCCATTTGCACTGGCGGTTGCCGTGGTAGCTACGTCACTCATTTCATAGCGTGACTGGGGCTCCATGTAGGCAAAAGAGCCCAGACATGCGCCCTCAATAATGTTTGGAATAACAGCTTCTTTAAGGGCTGAATTAGTAGAAGCAGACAGTAACCCACCAAACACAACGACAGTAGAAACATAGGGCTCAACCACAATACCTTTACCCATTTCTTCCATGACTGCCGCTATGTCTACGACCGTGCCACCAAAGCCACCGTACTCTTCAGCGAAGGGTACTGACAACCAGCCAAGTTCAGCAAACATTGACCAAAACTCACGGCTGATGCCGTCGTCTGATTCGATAATGCCACGGCGTGTATCAAAGTCATATTGCTCACGAACAAAGCGCGAAACGCTGTCTTTGATCATGGTTTGTTCTTCGGAAAACTCAAAATTCATGTGTAAACTCCTAATTTCTTTTTAAGGGCCATTAAAGCCGTCTTATAGGCCGAGAACGGCTTTAGCAATAACATTACGCTGCACTTCGTTTGAACCACCATAAATGGTCGCTGCTCGTCCGTACATGTATTTACCACGCGCTTCAGCGGCAAAGTTATGACCCAGCTCATCACTGCTGAGCTCACCCGGTAATGCTCCACCATAGTTAGCCGCTAACTGCAGTTGCAACTCATGAATAGCCTGGCTAATCTCGGTACCTTTAATTTTTAACAACGAAGACTCAGGTCCAGGCATGCCACCGGATGCCATAGACGCAAATACACGCAGCTCGGTGTATTCCAGAGCCATAAGCTCCATTTCAATATCTGACATACGCATTTGGAAAATAGGGTCTTCAATCATGGGCTTGCCGCCGTTAATCTCGGCCGTCGCACGCTGCTTAATACCATCAAGCATTCTCTTGGAGTCTGCAACTTCAGCCATACCGGTACGCTCATGCGCCAGCAGCGCTTTGGCGTAGGTCCAGCCTTTGTCCTGCTCACCAATCAGGTTTTCAGTAGGTACCGCAACATCTTCAAACAATACTTCGTTGAGGCTGTGCTTGCCGTCGATGGTGACAATAGGTTTAACAGTAATGCCTGGAGTTTTCATGTCAATCAAAAGGAAGCTAATGCCCTCTTGACGACGAATACCCTTGGATGTTCTTACTAAGCAAAAAATCCAGTCAGCATATTGAGCAAAGGTAGTCCAAATTTTGCGGCCATTAACAATATAGTTATCACCGGCATAGTCAGCTGATGTGCTCAATGCTGCCAAGTCAGAACCAGCGCCTGGCTCAGAGTAACCCTGACACCACCAATCTTCGCTGTTAAGGATGCGGGGTAAGAAGCGTGCTTTTTGCTCTTCAGTACCAAAGGTGTAAATAACTGGCGCAACCATTTTTAGACCAAATGGCACTACATCGGGAATACCCGCCAAGCCACGCTCAGTCTCATAAATAAATTTTTGTGTACTAGTCCAGCCAGTGCCACCGTACTCTGTTGGCCAGCCCGGCGCTATCCAGCCTTTGGCATGCAGCTTTTTTTGCCAGCCTACAATATCGCTTTTGTAGTCGGCAGCTGGGTTATCGCCGATTCGAGTCGATGCACCACCGTCGTATTCTGCTGCAAAAAATTCTTTGACTTCATTGCGAAATGCAACGTCCTCTGCTGAAAACTTAATATCCACTTTGTTAGCTCCTATGGTATGAATGCGCCACACAAGATGGCGGGTCTTTAAATGCTTGGAGACACTGTAGGTTATGGCACTTATTGGGTCAATACTTCGAGGGGCCTTTAAAAGCGTCCCGCTGGTCATGTTATTGAGATAACACAAGGTCCCAAACTTTCATTTGAGACGCATTCAACCCCGAGGCTACCTTGGTTGATGCGTTGATAACTAAATAGGTGCCCTACTCGGCTTTCCGAAGCGACCAAAATTAGTCCAGTAACCAATCATTGCAGCCTGTACCGCTTGATCACACGATTTATGTCAGCGTTGCAACTCATAGCCACTTCACTGATTAGCTAGCATAGGCCACTTTGAGTCGTTGCTTAAACACTTTCCCACTTTCTTCTCTGGGTAAACTGTCATGTAAATCAAGTTGTCGGGGATATTTAAAACGTGATATTTTTCCATCAAGAAAAGCATGCACTTGCTGCAAGCTTAGCGAGTGGCCCACTTGGCAGGTCACTGCGGCAACGACTTTTTCACCAAACTCTTTATCGGCTATGCCAAATACGGCGCAGTCTAATATCTGCGGCATTTCTACCATAGCGGCCTCAATTTCAGCTGGGAATATATTAGCGCCACCTGAAATGATCATGTCTTTTTTACGGTCGTTGATATACAAATACCCTTGAGCGTCAACATATCCAATGTCGCCAACCGTCGTATGGCCCTGATAGCGCTCGTCTGGTTCATTTTCAGCCGAATTGGTATAGGAAAAATCTCCGAACATGGGCAAGTAGACATAAATTGAACCAGACTCACCCACGGCAAGTTCATTTTTATCATCGTCTAATATTTTGATCGATCCGCCAGATAATATTTTACCCACCGAGCCGGGTTTTTTGATCGCTTCTTCTGATGAAATTAATGTCATAAAACCTATTTCACTAGCACCATAGGACTCATAAAATATTGGGCCAAACCAATCTATCATGGCTTTCTTGACGTCAGCTGGCCAAGCAGAGCCGGATGAAATCCCAAACTTAAGAGACGAGATGTCGTATTTTTCTTTTACCTCTTTTGGCAGCTTTAACAAACGTATCATCATAGTGGGGACTATGTAGGTATGAGTAATTTTATAGCGCTCGATGTCAGCTAAAAACTTCTCAGCATCAAATTTTGGTTCAATGTACATATCGGCGTATCTGGCAGCGATACAGCATAAAGACAATGCATTTGGTGCGCTATGATAAATCGGTGCTGAGACGTAAAAACGGTCACCTTTTTCTAGTTTCAAGAGCGTTCGGGCCAGCCCTTCATAGACACCATAGGGATCAGACTGGGACTGACTCACTTGTCGTCGAATACCTTTAGGACGTCCTGTACTGCCTGAGGTGTACGAAAAAATACCCCTAAAAGGCTTTATTGCTGTTGAGATTGGATTGGCGTTTTCAAGTAAGGTTGTCATGTCCTCACATCGGCTTTCTAGAACAGTTTTCTCTTGTTTTTTAATGTTGTAACTAACCAGGATATTTTCAGGCGTAGGGTAAACTAATATACACGCTTGTTCAGATAACTCATTTATTGCCGCACTAGCAAGATCGGCATGGGCTACTAAGACAGAGGCGCCCGAATCTGTCAGGATATGTTGTAGCTCTGAGCCAGTCGCATGCCAATTGAGCGGTACGAAGCTAATCTCCAAATATCTGCAGGCTTCAATTAGTTCGAATTGCCTTACATCATTACGCAATAATATGGCAACGACGCCACCGGCTTGTAGCCCTTTAGAGCGAAGTACAGTGGCTAGCTTTTTGACATTGTTATCAAATTCTTCAAGACCAATTTTGCTGTTATTAAAAAATATATTCATAGCTGTAATACTCTAGACGAAAAATAAAAAACCCTGGTAGCTATGAAAAAAGATGGCAAACATGCTGTGGATTCTATAAAAAAACCGCGTTTGTCTTACTGTGTCACTAAACCCGCAACGTTGACCGGCTTAGGTCTGTATTAGTGATATACAGATTTTGTAGCTTCGGACTCCCCTAACATTATCAAGAAATGTTGATACTCTTCATCCGTTAATTCCGCAAGGGCCAGCCCAAACGTGTTCACGCCACTTTCAAAGGATTGCTCTAATCTCGATTTTTCGCTTCTATCAATACTCATAACTTTTACCTTTATCCAATTTAGATATGCCCGCATCTACGATGAACTGACCGTTGCAAGCCTTTGTGTCTCTCTACATAACCAACACTGACCTCTGGTGAGATAATTCTGTAAAGCCATGCTTCCCGTGGTATGCACCCATACCGCTGCCGTTCACCCCACCGAAAGGTAATGCGGGCACATTAAAATGCACGGCGCAATCATTGACAGTTACACCACCCGAGGATGTTTTACTTAATATCATTTCTATAAAGTCATCATCTTTGGTGAATATGTAAAGAGCCAATGGTTTGGGCTGTTGTTGAATGCCTAAAACGGCCTCATCTACATGATTATAAGTAAAGATATTGAGTATAGGTCCAAACGTTTCTTCTCCCATGATTTTGGCATTCGTGGGTACGTTTGTCATAATTGTGGGATGAATTGACCGCAATTCAGTGTCAGCTTGACCGCCGAAAACGATATTGGCCCCCTTTTCTCTAGCATCGTCAATATAGCTTTTCACCCGGTCAAAGTTACGCTCATCAATCATTTTGCCGTTTACTTCTGGGTTGAGTTTCCCATCCTTATAATACAATGACTGAAAAGTGCCCTGCACTATGGCCATGAACTCTGATGCCATTTCTTGTGGCACCCAAATATTTTCTGGGCACAGGCATACCTGACCGTGATTGATGTTGCGCATCACCGCAATTTTTTCGGCAGCAGATTGCAGGTCAGCTGTACGATCAACAATAACCGGATTTTTCCCACCTAATTCAAGCGTGACAGACGCCAGATGCTTGGCGGCCGCGGTCATGATAATTTTCCCAACCGCTGGACTACCGGTAAAGAAGACATGATCGATGGGCAGCTTTAGCATTTCGTTAGCGAGAGCGACGCCCCCCTCAAAAGCGGCTACATCTTTTTCATCAAACACTTCACGAATAATGTCCGCCGCAAGCGTGCTGATATTAGGTGCCAATTCGTTTGGTTTAATCATGGCGCAGTTACCCGCAGCTACGATGGACACTAAAGGTGCGAAAAGCAGAGCGAAAGGGAAATTCCAAGGGCTGAATAAGAGAACAATACCTCGCCCTTCAGTAATGATTCGTGCGCGGCTATCGACCAATGGGGTTGGGTCGACCTCAACCGGTGCCATCCAATTGGCTAGCTCTTGGACACAGTGTTCAATCTCACCATAGATTATTAATAATTCAGCTTCTGCTGTCTCCGCATCTCGCCGTAAGTCAACGTGAAGCGCTTGTATGACGTCTTCTTTTCGCGACTCAATTACCTGCTTTAAACGTTGAAGCTTATCGATTCTTTGTTTGGCGCTCGATGCTTTATTAACCCATTTTTGTTCGGATTGTAGTTTAAATACAGAATGAATATTACTTGATAATTTAGTCATATTTAATGCCCTCTATCGATTGAATATTACATGATAATTTAGTCATATTTATGTTCTGCGAACTAGTTGACCGTCAATTACAGTGGCGCATAAATTCAAGTTGTCATTCCCTTTTAGCGCTCATTTATAAATTATTTGATTACGTATGTAGCCCATAGAAATCGCCCTCTAAACTCTGTAACCGACGACATACTGACATTAAATATATTTATCGTCAATCAGCCGGCTGCATAAATAGTTTGCGAATTTCTTCAACTCCACATTAGATGATTGATCGATATTTACGCAATTATTATATAAATTACAAGGACTTATAATTTAATAAGGGTTCGAATTATGATTAATTATCAGAGAGTGGAATACTATTTATAAGTTTTTGACGACGATATAAATTTACAGGATTTTACTGAACTTTAATTTTATTGACACTTAGTACATTTTATGTCATTTTTGATGAAGTACAAATAAACGGATAAGCGTAGTCGTAGAGTTCGGCGTTTTGTAGATAACCCCACGATTATGATAAAAACTACTAAATTCGAGGATCTTACATGCATATACTATCTAAACAGGCACCCCTACTTGCCGCAATCGCGCTTGCCACGGCGGCATCATTTTCTCAGGCGCAAATGCTTGAGGAAGTTGTTGTTACTGCGCAGAAAAGGGCTGAGAGCCTACAGGATGTCCCCATTTCGGTAACTGCCATACAAGGGGACAAGTTACAGTCTGCAGGCATCCCCAACATGTCTGCAATGGCAGACAACGTCCCTAACCTTTTCATATCAGACGCAGCGGTCAATACCAATATTTTCATGCGTGGCATGGGCTCTGGTAATAACCAAGCGTTTGAGCAATCTGTCGGCATGTACATCGACGGAGTCTATATGGGACGTGGACGACAGTACCGATCACCTTTTGTTGACATAGAGCGTGTCGAAGTATTACGGGGCCCACAGGGCACTTTATTTGGCAAAAATACGGTGGCAGGTGCAATCAATGTCACCACTGCATCACCGGATGCCGGAGAAGACTTTAACGGCAGTATCGCCGTTACTGCAGAACAAAACGGCGGAAAAATTGCTGAAGGTTATGTGAGCGGTGCGGTCACTGACACCTTTGCCCTGCGCTTTGGTGGTAAGTTACGTGAGACAGATGGTTACATGAAAAACCAGTTTCTGGGTACTGATGAACCTTCATTGGATGAAACCATGTACCGCCTTACCGCAGTTTGGCAACCTACCGACAATTTGGACGTTAACTTCAAATACAGCCACTCTGATTATGACAGAGTGGGCGCACCGTCCACCGCCAAATTATTTTTAGACGCTGCAGGTCGAGCACGAGATGTTCCTAATGCAAGTGACTTTGCGGGGATTGCATACGCGGCGATGGATAACTTTTTCCCTGATTTTGTGGCCGCCACACAAACAGAATTTACGACGTACAAGGACAATAATCTGGGATTTGATGGTAATACGGCACAAATTGGTAGAAATCCGGAAATGAGTCAAAATGAAACGGACAACCTGGTACTGAAAGTTGATTGGGATCTCGATGGCATGCTGTTTACTTCGATCACCGGCTCGTCGTCCTATGAGTCACTCGACGGCGTTGATGTGGACTGGTTACCACTGCAGTTTATTTCCCGGGATGATGATCAGGAGTTCGAACAGTTTAGTCAGGAATTCCGTATTACGTCGCCGGGCGGAGAGTTTTTTGATTATGTTGCCGGTTTGTACTACGAAAAAAGTACTCTGGAGTTTGATCGCCGAGTGGATCTGGACACCAATTTAGGAGGTCTTACGCCTCAACTCATTGGTGTAGACAACTTATTTATTTTGCTGAGTGGCGGTCAGTATTCGGCCAACCAGTCAGCTCGAAATCACTTGTATTCACTGGACTCGAATTCTTGGGCTGCATTTGGCCAAGGTACATTTAACCTTAGCGACTCGCTTCGAGTAACCGTTGGTCTTCGTTATACCGAAGAAAATAAGGACGTGGAGACCAGTCAGTTTCTTTCCGATGACAATACTGGGCTCTCTACTCCGAGTATGAATCCATTTTTGGCGACTATTTGGGCGCAAAACTTTAACTCGTACAACTATAAGTACAAGGAAAAGCGTGCAACCGACAAGTGGCTTCCGTCGCTTAATGTCCAGTGGGACGTCCTTGAGGACACCATGTTGTACTTTAGCTTCACACAGGGCTTTAAAAGTGGCGGTTTCACCGGTGCTGATGATGGAGAGCCTGCTGGTTATATCGCGGGTCAGGCCCCTGATCCTGTCCAGATGGTCTTTACCAAGCCTGCGGATGAGTTCGAGTTTCAAGATGAAGAGGTGGATGCATTCGAAATTGGTGGCAAACACACGCTGCTCGATGGCGGTATGACCATGAACTGGGCGGCTTTTTACACTGAGTATGACAATCTGCAAGTATCGGTGTTTAAGGGCGTGGGCTTTGGTGTCACCAATGCAGCCTCTACCATAGTGCAAGGGGTCGAGGTTGATCTCAATTGGCAGGCTACGGATGATCTGCGCTTGGGCGCCAGCGGTGGTTGGTTGGATTCTGAGTTTGATAAGTACCCCACTGCCCCCTGTACCGCGATCCAGCTTGATGTAGACCAAGCCTGCGGCACACCTGCCGGATTCACCAACAATGATCTGTCAGGAAAGGAGACCACCTACGCGCCGGAATACACTGCTGCACTGTTCTTTGATTACACTACCGATCTGAGCAGCAATGGCATGGTGTTTTTCGTTGGCGGTGAACTCAACTATAGCGATGATTTCTCCCCTGATGGAGACAACGATCCTTTAGATCGTATCGATAGTTATAGCAAAACCAACCTGCGCTTAGGTTTGCGCGGCAAGGATTGGGAAGTAATGGCCTTTGGGCGTAATATCTTCGACAAGGAAGTATTTGCTCAGAGTGTTGACGTTCCTGTACTGGCCGGCTCACACTTCAGGTTCATTGACGAAGGTGCTGTATTTGGAGCGCGTGTTAAGTACGACTTCTAGGCCTTGGTAAGCTAATAACTGAGTGATCAAGCCTGCATTTATTGTGGGCTTTTTTTGCCGTAAAAAAAGACCCTAAGGACTCTTTGATTTCGGATAAATCGATATTGGCGCTATTCAGTCCAACCTTGGCTAGTACTTTTACGTACCGCAGGCAAACCTCCCTTTTTATGAATAAGACACTTTAACTGTGCTTGGATTGAACGACCCAGCTTGGTTGTTTGTAACGGATATAACCATCATGTTAATGCTATTTCTAGTAGTGGAAAGACCAACATCCCCATTTACTTCAATCTACGAAAAAATCTAGGCTATCGGGACCCCACAGTGTACTTTTACCGCCGCTGGGTGGTGTATATGCACTTAGGTGTCGGTTAACACCACAGGATTTTGCAGCCCACGCATAAATACACTCACAAAACGGTTTACCCGCATTTTGTAGATTTCTATATCCGTTGAAGTGTGTCTGAGACCCAAAAGAGTTAGGTTCAAAAGCTCAGAGACTGCAGGCGCCGTTAGCAAAGCTGCCTTCAGATCAATCTCTTTCTTACGATTTGCCGACTTCAGGGCACCCGTCAGTATATCCTTAGATTGCGCAAATGAGTCCGCAAAGCTGTCGCCACAAAGGCGAAAATAAGTCTCCGCAATCTCCTCACCATGGGCTGATTCAATGAGCATCTGATGAAGGGGGAGGTATCTTGCTAGCAACGCAGCCTCGATTCTTGATGTCAGGTCTAACGCTGATAACCCCAAGCATCGCTTCGCTTCAACTAGGCCAGATTCAGTGACGGATATTAATACGCAGCGAAAAATATCATCTTTATTTTCAAAGTACGAGTACAAAGACGCCCTCGAAATGCCAAGAGCAGTTGCAATATCTCGCATTGATGTCTTGCGATAACCGTAATTTTTGAACGTTATAAACGCAGCATTGAGTATGGCTTCTCGCTTATTTTCTTTGGCTAGATTTTGCATATTTTTACAGTCAGTATCTGACGCTAGTTTTGTAATTAGCCTAAGTCTGACAACAGTACCCCTTTATGTCAATTTGTTACGCTGTTCATCACAGCCAGACAATAGTAAGCAAACTAAAGTGGACAACGAGCCGCGCAATAAGGCGGTGCTTTTCACCAATTAAATTGCCGCTGCGAGATAACTGGCCTGATTAATGGCGGCCTTAGCATCCAGCTCTGAGGCTTCGAACGCTCCACCAATCAAACTCGCGTCTAGACCCATGGCAGTAATTTCATCGAACAACCCACGCTTAGGAAGCTGGCCGGCGCAAACAATCACTGTGTCGACCTCGAGTACCGATGGCATGCCGTCTGTGCTGATGTGTAAGCCTTGATCATCAATTTTATGGTACTCAAGGCCATTCAACATTTTAACGCCACGCTGAGCCAGCGAGATGCGGTGAGTCCAACCAGTGGTTTTGCCTAAACCACGGCCAACAGGACTCGATTTACGTTGCAGCAAGTACACCTCACGATCAGCTTTGGCAATCTCAGGCTTAACGCCCGTGACACCGCCACGTGGATGGTTTTCAAAATCTATGCCCCACTCTTTTGCAAATACGTCTCTATCTAAAGCACCTGAAACACCGCTGTGCATAATAAGCTCTGAAACATCAAACCCTATACCACCGGCACCCATAACCGCTACCCGTTTACCGACGTCACAGTTACCTCTAATAACGTCAATGTAGCTGACCACGCTAGGGTGATCAATACCCGCGATATCTGGCGTGCGTGGAGTGATACCTGTAGCCACTACGACATGATCAAAGTCATCCTGTTTGAGCTGCTCTGCAGACACCGTGGTATTGAGATGGACATCAACATTATGTATTTCTAGCATGCGCTTGTAGTAACGCAGTGTTTCATAAAATTCTTCTTTGCCCGGTACCTGTTTGGCCAAATTGAACTGGCCACCGATCTCACTGGCCGCGTCAAATAAACTCACATGGTGGCCGCGCTGCGCCGCAACGGTGGCATAAGACATTCCAGCTGGACCTGCGCCAATGACAGCAATCTTTTTTGGCGATGCGGTGATTCGATAATTAAGTAGAGTTTCATGGGCCGCTCGTGGATTAACCAAGCAACTGACTGACTTACCACCAAAGGTATGGTCCAAACAGGCCTGATTGCAGGCGATGCAGGTATTAATTTCGTCTTCTCTGCCTTCAAACGCTTTGTTGACCAACTCCGCATCGGCCAACATAGGACGCGCCATAGAGACTATGTCTGCATGGCCATCGACCAATACCTGTTCAGCAACATCTGGCATATTGATGCGGTTACTAGTGATGGTGGGAATGTTAATTTCTTTACGCAAGCGGCCCGTAACGCCAGCAAAAGCTGCTCTTGGCACCATAGTTGCGATGGTCGGCACGGTGGACTCATGCCAGGTAAAGTGAGTGCTTATAATCGTGGCACCAGCCTTCTCCATTTCTTTGGCAAGCAATACCACTTCATCCCAAGACATTCCGCCTTGGAGCATATCCATAGCCGCAATACGAAAAATTAATATAAAGTTCTCACCGACTTCAGCACGACAGCGTCGCATGATCTCTAGTGGAAAACGCATTCGGTTCTCGTAACTGCCGCCCCATTGATCATCTCGCTGGTTGGTTTTCTCTACCAAAAAGGTACTCAGTAAATAGCCCGCAGAGCCAATGATTTCGACGCCGTCGTAACCGGCTAGCTGAGCCATTTTTGTGCACTGCACATGGTCATCAATTTGCTTTTGAACGCCCTCTTCGTCTAATTCGTTGGGTACCATACGCGCTATTCGCGAGGGGATAGCGGATGGGGCAACACACGCTGGGGTGCCGGCCAGTGGCCCCGCATGCAAAATTTGCATGCAGATCTTAATATCTGGATCTACAGCATGCACTGCGCTGGTTACTAGGCGATGATCTTCGGCCTCTTCTGACGTTGATAGTTTTGCGCCAAAGCCGCCTTCCATGTTCGGCGAGATGCCCCCGGTGATCATCATGCCAACGCCACCCCTAGCTCGCTCAGCAAAGTATTCGGCAAGTCGAGGAAAGCCATCATCGGCCTCTTCCAGACCCGTGTGCATAGAGCCCATCAGTACCCGATTTTTAATTGAGGTAAAGCCCAGGTCAAGCGGCGAGAATAGATTCGGATATACAGCGTGCTTGGCCATTGGTTTCCCCAATTTTTATTATTTTATGTCATCAAAGCTCAAAGCGAGATGGCTTTTTGAAACGCTGGACGGGCTTTTAAACGCTCGTAGTAGGCTTTGGTGTTGGGCTTGAAACCATCAGTTAAGCCCAGCGATTCGGCCAATTGCAATGCGAAGCCTACTGCAATATCGGCAATAGTAAAGCGGTTTGCGACTAAAAACTCGTTATGCGCGGTCGCTAATTCAACGGAGCGCAGTCGCGAGTAAAACCACTTAGTGTAGTCCTCCGCCACCTTGGGCAGCCGCGTAGCCTCTGGTTCCAAGATGGTGTATCGCAACACCAGCGTCTGCGGGAACGTCAAAGTTGCGTCGCTGCGATGCAACCAATTGAGGTAGTCACCATAGCCAGGCTCATTGACCCCTACAGCGAGGGTCGTAGGACCATAGCGGTCGACAAGATATTGGCTAATACCGGCCGATTCGGTCATCTGAATTATGCTGTCAGCGCCACCTGCATCGTCGGTAAAAAAAGGAACGGTTCCAATGGGGTTAATGTCGGTGTAACCGGCATGCAGAAAACGCGGTGGAAACTGCATGACCTCAAGTTCGTAATCAAGGCCCATTTCTTCCATGGTCCAGAGTGGACGCATCGATCGTGAGTTGGCGCAATGCCATAGCTTTAAAGCCATACTAACCCCTATATTTTTATGTTAATCGTCTTGATTTTCGTTAATTTCAATGAGCACATCATCCGCAGCAACCTGTTTACCTGCAACGGCAGTCACTTCGGTGATTGTACCGTCAATTTCGGCTTGTATCTCGTAGTGCATTTTCATGGCTTCAAGGACGGCTAAGGTTTGCCCTTTGGTGACTTCATCACCAGGCTTAACCAAGACATCAAGTAACAATCCGTGCATGGGCGCGATAACACGACCACCGCCCTCGGCTTCATCCACCGCACCGTCGAGAATAATGAGGTCTTTAAAGAAGGCCCCACGACCCTGAATAGAGCAATGCATTTGGCCACGCTTAAGCCACATAAATTGAGCGACTAACTTGACCCCATCAAGCAACACCACGGCGCTGTTGCCCTGCATTGATAACACTTGAACCACTGCAGCCTGTTCGGCTGTGCTGTCAGAGACCTGATAGGTATCTATACTGCTGTTGACCGGCGATATTGACAGATCATGCATAGTGCCATCAAACTGGTACTGCTTACGCGACACCATAGCGCTGGCAATGGTCCAGTTTTGAAGCTGGCTACTCACCAGAAGGCTTTTCTGAAAGTGTCCCTTATTCTCTAAACAGAGCTCAAGTGTTGCTGCCACCGCACTGTCAGCGAAGCTTACTGGCTGTATTTCAAGCTCAGCGTCAGAGAATTCCTCAGCAATAAAGGCGGTCGTTGCTGCGCCAGCAATAAATGACTGCTTTTCTAGACACTGAATCAAAAAGTCTTTGTTATTAGGTGTACCAAAAAGAATGGTTTCTTTTAGTGCGCCAATCAATCGGAGTCGCGCAGCTTCTCGCGTTGGCCCATAGCCGATAACTTTAGCCACCATAGGGTCATAAAACGGTGAAATAGCCTGCCCTGTTGATATGCCGCCATCGACACGCACCCCAACACCTGAGGCGGGTGCCCAAAGATCTACTGGACCAGAGGCCGGCAAAAAATCTTGGCTTGGATCCTCGGTATAGAGCCGCACCTCAATGGCGTGACCCTCGAGGTTAATATCATTTTGGCTCAACCCAAGCGGTTCACCCTGTGCGACTGTAATTTGAAGCGCAACCAAGTCCAATCCAGTGATTAGCTCGGTAACAGGATGCTCTACCTGAAGACGGGTATTCATTTCTAAAAAGTAAAAGAAGCCGCTGTCGTCCAGTAAAAACTCCACTGTGCCTGCGCCACGATAATTGACACTTTTAGCCGCATCAATGGCCGACTGGCCCATTTTTTTACGCAATTCTGGGGTCATTACTGGGCAAGGCGCTTCTTCAACAACTTTTTGATGACGACGTTGCACTGAGCAATCACGTTCGCCCAGATGGACGGTATTGCCCATGGTGTCAGCAAATACCTGTATTTCCACATGGCGAGGTTTGATGATGGCTTTTTCAAGAATAAGCTCACCCGAACCAAAGGCCCCTTCTGCTTCGGCACGAGCCAACTTTATGGCATTGGCAAGATCGGCCTGGTCATGGACCAAACGCATACCTCGACCACCACCACCCGCGGCAGCCTTAACCATAAGGGGTAAATCAATCTTGAGGCCCTCTGCCAATAAGACATCATCGCTTTGATCATGACCTTCGTAACCTGGCACACAGGGCACGCCAGCCTCAATCATACGACGCTTGGACTCGGCCTTGTTGCCCATCACATCAATGGCCTCACGCGTTGGCCCTATAAAGACTAACCCTGCACTCTCTACCGCTTCGGCAAAGGCAGCATTTTCACTAAGAAAACCATAGCCTGGATGGATAGCTTCTGCGCCACTGCTGGCGGCTGCTTGTAAAATAAGCTCTGGCAACAGATAGGACTCTCCTACCGGACCAGGACCAATGCGGACTGCATCATCGGCCAACTGCACATGCGGTGCTCCAGCATCAGCATCCGAATATACCGCGATAGTTCGATAGCCTAATTGTTTAGCTGTTCGAATGACTCGGCAG
>Ga0209383_1000285_pt1 | contig 37267 bp, 36 predicted proteins | sample CoawatmetaG02DNA_FD_187510 | JGI IMG/M metagenome (GOLD analysis project Ga0209383, IMG submission 187510) | Marine microbial communities from the West Antarctic Peninsula - Coastal water metaG029-DNA (SPAdes) (version 2) | ecosystem: Environmental > Aquatic > Marine > Coastal ... | reverse complement strand
TAAAAGCTTTTCTTTCGTTCAGTATTGTTCCGCTGTGACGGACTACATTTTAAATGCTAACGAAAGTTACGCTATTGCTGCTTAATTAACTTCGGTTAATTAAAAAGCAGGGGTCCGGGGCACCTTGCAACAGAACGCCCCAATGATAAAGAGTTTATAAATGAAAAAAAAAATTATTATATTCCTTAACTATTTCAAAATTCTTGTTGATATTTTTTTTTCAATTATATTGGTACCAATCGCTTTAATTCTCAAAATATATAGAAAAATTGGATCACACAAATTAATATTTTCAAAAAAAATTCTAGATATAATTGGAATTTTTCCACTTAATGATCACTACTATGAACCTCTTTTCAATTCTAAACACATTAAACACAGCCTACAAAATGATAGGTATTTACCAGGAATCGATCTCAACAAGGAAGATCAATTAAAAAACTTGTCCAAGTTGGACAAATATAACGAACTAATAGAATTAAATTTAAATCAACAATCTCCTAATTATAATTTTGATATTAAAAATGATTTTTTTGGTCAGGCTGATGCGGAAATCTATTTTCAATTAATAAGATACTTGAAGCCGAAAAATATATTAGAGATTGGTTCTGGACATTCTACCTTAATAGCTTTGGAGGCAATTAAAAGAAATAAAGAAGTAGACGGAATCGAAACTTCAATGACATGTATTGAACCCTATGAAAATGACTGGCTTGACAACGTTGATGTAAATATTTTAAGAGAAACGATTGAAAATATAGATCCTAAAAATTATTTAAATTTAAAAAAAAATGACATATTGTTTATAGATAGTTCGCATATGATTAGGCCGCAGGGAGATGTTTTAAAAATTTTTGCAGAAATTCTACCAAATCTAACAAAGGGAACAATAATTCATATTCATGACATATTCACACCAAAAGATTATCCAGAAAAATGGATTATTAAAGAAAATAGGTTTTGGAATGAGCAATATTTAGTAGAAGCGCTAATTGCAAATAGTGAAAGATACGAAATATATTTGGCTTTAAATTATTTAAAAAATAATTCTTATAACAAATTAAAAAAGGTGTGCCCGTATTTAAAAGAAAGTGCTGACCCAGGATCTTTTTACCTAAGAGTTAAATAAAAAAATTTATTGAAAATCTATATATTGGCTAAAACTGCATCTGCACACTGCTTAGTGTTACTATTACCCTTAAGATCTTTTGTTCGAGATTCTTCATTAGACAAAGTTTTCTCTATTGCCTTAACAATGTTATCTGCAGCTTCCTTTTCGCCTAAATAATCCAACATCATTGCACCAGACCAAATTTGTCCTATTGGGTTTGCGATTCCTTTTCCTGCAATATCAGGAGCTGAACCATGCACTGGCTCAAATAAAGATGGAAATTTTTTCTCTGGATTAATATTTGCAGAGGCTGCAATGCCTATAGTTCCTGTACAAGCTGGTCCAAGATCCGAAAGAATGTCTCCAAATAAATTTGAAGCGACTACTACATCAAACCATTCTGGGGTTAACACAAATCTAGCTGCTAAAATATCAATGTGAAACTCGTCCGTTTTAATGTCAGGATAATTTTTTTTCATTTCTTTAAATCTTTCATCCCAAAAAGGCATGGTAATGGAAATACCGTTTGATTTAGTTGCGCTTGTAAGTTTTTTTCTCTTAGTAGTTTTCGCAAGTTCAAATGCATATTTCATAACTCTGTCTATACCTTGTGCTGACATAATAGTTTCTTGAATGGCAATTTCTCTATCCGTCCCTTTGTACATTCTACCACCTACTGAAGAATACTCACCTTCTGTATTTTCTCTAACAATCCACATGTCAATGTCACCTGGTTTTTTATTAGCTAAAGGACAGGGCACTCCCGGCATTAATTTTACAGGTCTTAAATTGATGTACTGATCAAATTCTCTTCTAAACTGAAGCAACGATCCCCATAAAGAAATGTGGTCTGGTAACTGATCTGGCATTCCCACGGCTCCAAAAAATATAGCATCATGTTTCCCGATCTGATCTTTCCAATTGTCTGGTAGCATTTTTCCATGCTTCTCATGATAATCACACGAAGCAAAATCAAATTCGTCAAAGTGAATTTTGAACTGGTGTTGCTCAGCTACTTTTTTTAAAATTCGAATTCCTTCAGGAGTAACTTCTTTTCCTATTCCATCACCTGCAATTGACGCTATTTTGTATTCTTTCATAAATTAATTTTAAAATTGAAAATATATAAACTGGTTTATAACCTTAAAAAAAATTAAAACCATAGTTACTATAAAAAATAAACATACAAATTCTATAAAACCTTTAATAAGAACATTTTTTTTCATATAGCTATTCCATGTAATAATTACATAGGGGTAAATTAAATAGATAAGAGTTATAAAAAATGCAATTAAATAAGTATTTTCTTTAAACCCAAACCCAAACCAATTGTCATTGTTAAAAAGCCTGCCCCACAATCGAAATGCATGCAAAGAGCTTTCAGCTCTAAATGGAATCCAACTTAACATTACAAGTTGTAAGGTAAAAAACCAGCTTGCAAAAGCAATCAAACGATTTCTAGATAGGTTAATCATACCATCAAATAATCTATAAAATGTTATTATCAAAGCATGAGAGACTCCCCAAGCAACAAACTTCCAGTGTGCTCCGTGCCAAATACCCATTAACATCCAAGTTATCAGTAGAATTATAATTGAATTAAAAGAGATGCTATTTTTATAAATAGACAACCCTATCCCACCTTCAGAATTGTTTAAATTTTTATAATTCATCATTGGCAGATAGACATAATCCCTAACCCAACTTGAAAGAGTAATATGCCACCTTGTCCAAAATTCCTTTGGAGATTTGCTGTGATATGGGAAATTAAAATTTTCTGGAAAATGAATTCCCATTAGCATGGCTAAGCCTATTGCAATATGAGAATAAGCAGAAAAATCAAAATAAATTTGAAACCCAAATAAGTAAGACATTGTAAATATATCGATTGCAGAAAGGTATTTTGAATCTACTAAAAAACATTGTTCTACTATTGGCGCAAGATGATCTGCAATGACTACTTTTAAAAACAATCCAAATATGATCCTCTTAATGCCCGCGTACATTTTTTCTATTTTAAATTTGGGTCTTTCAGATAATTGCCAGATAATTTCTTTTGCCCTCAATATTGGACCTGCAATTAGCTGAGGGAAAAAAATTACATAATTAGAAAATAAAATGAATTCTCTCTCAGCTTTTATATTTTTATTAAAAACATCAATCGTATAACTCACAGATTGAAATGTATAGAAACTGATACCCAGGGGTAATACAATATTATAATAAGGAATATTAATTTCACTTCCAATTATATTGAAAATAAAATTAATATTCTCTGATATAAAATAGTAATATTTGAAAAAAGCTAGTAGTCCAAAATTGCTTAGTAAACTAAAAAGTAAAATAATTTTTCTTTTTGGCTTAGATTGCGTCTTCTCAAAAAAAAGAGAAGAAAAATAATTGATTAAAACAGACAGCAATATCAAGGATAAAAACTCTACTCTCCAAAAACCGTAGAATACCAAACTAGAAGAAAATATTAAATAAAGCCTTATTTTTCTATTTAAAAACCAATATCCAGAGATAAAAATTATTAGAAATACAAAAAAGGTAAACGAGTTAAAAAGCATTACAATAATTTATCCAATATAGTAATAATTTTTTTTCCTAGAATTGTATGACCCTGCTCTTTGAAGTGCATAAAATCAACTTCTATATCAACTCCAAGTTTTGTTCCTGCTTTCTTGCCCCACAAAAAACCTGGAACTATATTTTCTAAGTTATAAAAGTAAGAAGAATATTTAGACGAAATTTTTTTTGTATGTCTTTTAAAGTAAGAATACTCTATTTCACTGTAAGGTATTTTGATATCATTTCTTAAAGGTGCTACATAAAGAATAGTTTTAATATTTTCTTTTTTTAATTTTTTTAAAATTTTTTCTAGTGACAGTATATTTTTATCAAAAATAGGCTTTATAGATTTTCTTGTGGAGGTAGGCTTAATATTAAATACAAAATTTCTACTCTGGTATAAAAATGTATAGATTTTTCCTTGAGCAGCTGATCTTATTTTGTTCCATTTTATTTGCTTATCTAAGAATATAACAATTTTATTTTCAGATATTTCTTGAAGTGTTTTTTTTATATTTTTATTTTTTTCTTTATTAATAAGAAAACTCTTTCTAACCCCATCTTCTCTAGTATCATCAAATACCAAGGGCAAGATAATCATGTCTAAATCAATTTTTTTTTTTAAATACTCAATAATTGCAGAATACTCTTGAAAGGAAATATTAGGTGCTGCAAATGTGATTACGCCAACATTTTTATCATAAAAATATTTACTGACTTTGTGGCTAGCTGTTTTGGTAGTATCTAAATTTCCTTGATTTACAGAATTTAATTGTGAATTTCCAATCCATAGAATTTTTTTATTAAAACTTTTATCTTTTAAATAACTCAAGCATTTATCTAGCTGAGCAAAAGAACTACAAAGTATTGGTTTGTCATTAATGTAATTGGTAACTTTTACTGTTTCTTTTCCAAGAGCTAGTTGGTCAAATTTCCGGTTATCTTCAAAAAAAAATGTGTGTAAAAAAAACCAAGAAAAAAGGGGTATTAAAAGAAGGAAGGATAGTTTGATTTTAGTTTCTTTTTTTAAGCTCATTTGAATAAACTAATATTTTTTCTAAGTTTGGCTTAAAGTAATTAGGTCCCTTCATTACTTTTCCATTTTTATCATAAATTGGTTTTTCATTGTTATCTAATTTACTCATATTGGAAGATTGAACTTCCTCGAAGCATTTATCTAAATCAATACCAAATGCATGCCCAGCACCATAGGTAACATAAAGAATATCTGTTAATGCATCTGCAACCTCTTTCAGATCTTTTTCTTCTAAAGCAACCTTTAATTCTTCCAATTCTTCTTTGATCAAATCATATCTTAAGTCTTGTATTTTTTGATTTGGAAAATCTGCCTGCTCTTTTACTTCTTGGCCAAAAGTTTCCATAAATTTTTTGACTTTATTAAAATTGCTCATATATTTTATCTTATATGAAATTTTTTTTATTTTTTTTATTTATCTGCTCTTTATCCACAACTGTTAAATCCTTTGAAAATAAAAAAATACCAATAAATGATTTTTTTATTCAAAAATACGAAGTGACAATTAAGGAATTTCAATCTTATGCTGAAACAAAAAACTATCAAACACTAGCTGAAAAAAATGGTGGTGGTTATAAATGGGGGGTGGGTTGGGAAAAGAAAGCTGAATGGAACTACAAAAATCCCTACGGAATAAAACCTAAAAGCATTCTTGAGCCAGCGGTACATGTCAATCGTTTTGAGGCTGAAAATTATTGCAAATTCATTAATGGCAGATTACCTACATTTAGTGAATGGAAAATTGCTGCTTATCAACAATTAAGTTCCTCTAAAAATTTTAAACTAAATAAAGTTCATAAGTACCCAAGTGGAGATAAGGCAGAAAATATGAACTCCCAGGATTTGCTTAATTATAATAAGCACGTTGATGTAACAACACTTCCAGAAGGAATTAATAGACTGGTGGCTATGGGTGGCAATGTTTGGGAATGGGTTGACGATACCAAAGGTAATGAATCTTTAACAGCGGGTGCATCTTGGTGGTATGGAGCAAGTATGACAAAAGTAACAGGCGCTCAATACAAACCTTCAAACTTTTATGCAATTTATGTTGGTTTTAGATGTGCATTTGATAGATAAAGAAAATGAACAGAATAACCATTTATACAAAAGACTACTGTCCATTTTGTACAAAAGCTAAATCTTTGCTTACGTTAAAAAAAATTCAGTTTGTAGAAATTAATCTTAATCAAAACCCAGATAAATTTAATGAGATGTTAGAAAAATCTAATGGAGCAAGAACTGTTCCTCAAATATTTGCAGGTGACAATTATATTGGTGACTGTGATAAAATTTATCAATTAGAATCAGAAAATCAGTTGAACAAATTACTTGGAACATAAAAAGTGTCTCTCTTATTTTTAAGTTTTGTTGCAGGTATCGTTAGCTTTTTATCTCCATGCGTCCTTCCACTAATACCAGGATACTTATCCTTTATTTGTGGCACTGATTTAGAAAAACTTCAAAAAAAATCAAAATATTTTATATTAGAAAAATCTTTACTTTTTGTACTTGGCTTTTCTATTGTTTTTATTCTCTTGGGTGCATCTTCTACTTTTTTTGGATCCTTCCTTTTAAATAAATCACATATATTTTCAAATGTAATTGCAATCATCATTATTTTTTTTGGTTTATATTTGCTTGGTATTGTAAAATTTAATTTTTTAAATAATGAATTTAAATTTTATATATCGAAATATTCAAATAGCTTTTTCTTTCCTCTCATCGTGGGAATGGGATTTGCTTTTGGGTGGACCCCGTGTATTGGACCTATTCTAGGGTCTATTTTAGCTTTAGCTTCTTTAGAAAATACTTTAATTCAAGGAATATTTCTTTTAATCACCTATTCCATTGGACTAGGAATTCCTTTTGTTCTTTCTGGATATTATATGGGAAACTTTCTCATATTTTCTAAAAAGGCTAGAAAATTTATTTCTAACATTCAAAAGATTTCTGGGCTGATTTTAATAGTTACCGGCATTTTAATCCTGACTTCTAAACTTCAGTCTATTGGCTTTTATTTGTTAGAAGCTTTGCCATTTCTTGGAAAACTAGGCTAATCAAAATAAAAAAGTAAAAATCCAGAAACTAACTAAACCCGAGACTATAGTTAAAATAATGTTATTAAAAAGATACCCAAATATTACTGCAATCAAAAATCCCCAAATTTGTGGACTATTGCTATTTAGAAAATAACCTTCTTGATCTAAAAAAACTGCAGGAAAAATTATAGCTGGAAATACAGCAGAAGGAACATACTTTAATACTTCTTTAGATGTCTTGCTTAATGTTTTTGGATTTACGAAAGTTATCATAGAGTATCTTGTTAAAAAAGTAACTACTCCAGCTATTAAAACCCAAAACCAAATCATATTAAAATTTTTTAGATTTAGTAATTAAAACATAAGAAACTCCCAAAGATAAAAAGGCAGAAACAATAATATAAATTTTAAAAGGAAAATCATAAAGAGCGAGAGAAGCTAGGCCTGATACTGCAATGACAATTAAATGATTTTTTTTTCTTAATTCAGAAATAATTAAAGATAAAAAAGTTAAAGGTATTGCAAATGTTAAACCTAGCTGTTCAGGAACTATATTTCCTAAAATAATTCCACCCAAAGTCGATAACTGCCATAAAAACCAAAGGGTAAAGCCAGACCCAAGCATATGAAAATGAGCATTTTTTTTCTTATAATTCTTTTTAAAATACGAAAGAGAAACACTAAAAGCTTGATCTGTCATTAGGTAGGCCAAAAGAATCTTCCAATAACAATTTAATTTATTCAAATACTGCGAAAGAACTGCCCCATAAAGAAAGTGTCTTGAATTAATAACTGCAACAGAGCTAACCATAACCAAGGGAGAGGCTCCTGCAGATAAAAGCTGAGAGAAAGCAATTTGGGAAGATCCAGCAAAGATAATAAATGACATGCAAAATGCTACTAGGGGGCTTAAGCCAATTTCGATGGCTATCACTCCATAGATAATTCCAAAAGGTATTACTGGAATGGTAAGGGGTATTATGTCTAAAAAACCTTTTTTTAAAATCTGTAATTTTTTCACTAGATTAAACTATTTTTATCTCTTGCTGATGAATGGATAAAATTAAATAGTATAAATTAATTATTCCATAGCTCATTCAATCTTTCCTCTCTTTTGCAGGCTTTTTTGTAAGCCAAATACCGAAAAAAATTTTTCTCATAAAAATCTTGGTGATAATTTTCAGCTTTATAAAATTTATTAAATTTTTTTAAAATAATAAAAGTTTCTCTTTTGAATTTAGTTTCAATTTCTAGAATTTTTCTATCAATGATTTTTTTTTGGTTTAAATCCTGATAAAGAATAGCTGAACGATAGCTGTAACCTTTGTCACAAAACTGCCCTTCAGAATCAAAAGGGTCTATACTTTTAAAATAGGCATCTACTAATGCTGTGTATGTTATTACATTAGAATCATAAACTACCTCTACCGATTCTAGATGCCCAGTATTTTCTTGAACTACCTGTTTGTAAGTTGGGTTTTTCACATGACCTCCAGAATATCCCGAGGTTGTTACCTTCACTCCCTTCACTTTGTCAAAAGACTCTTCCATACACCAAAAACATCCTCCCGCAAAATATGCTTTCTTTAAATTCTTAGAAAAAGAATTTGTGGAAACACACAAACAGACAAATATGATAAATAATTTTTTCATCAAACTTTTTTTCTAGAAGATAAAAATATTCCAATCACTATAAAAATAGCCCCAACAAAATGAAATTTAGCAAAAGACTCTCCTAATAATCCAATTGCCATTATAGAACTAAATACTGGCATCAAGTGTAAAAAAACTCCCGATCTATTTGGTCCAATAGCCATCACTGCTTTATTCCAAAAAATATATGCTCCAATTCCCGCAAATAAAACAACGTATGCTATTGTCAAAAAAACTGGAATGTTAAGAGGAATGTGTTTTCCAGATGAAATTTCTAATAAATAGAAAGGAATTAACATAATAACACCGAATGTTATTAAGGTTTGCAATAAAACAAATGGCTTAAGATTAATTTTTTTTTCTTTTATAATAATAGAATAAATAGACCATGATAGCATCGCTACTAAAATCCAAAGATCTCCCTTGTTAAGCTGAAAATGCAAAAGCTTCTGAAGCTCCATTTTGGTAATTATTATTATCACTCCTGACAAAGACACCAAAACTCCAAATATTTGAAAAATATTTATTTTTTCTGTTTTAAAAATAGACGAAATCACGATAATTAAAATAGGTATGGTGGATATCATCAAAACTCCATTAAGCACCTGCGTGTAGTTTAGTCCATAATAAACCGCTGAATTAAAAATAGATATACTGGTAAAAGACATTATCAATATAGAAAATATGTTTTTTTTAATGATTGATTTACTTAAAATCACTTGCCTCATAGTAAATGGTGCCAATACAATCCAGGCAAAAAACCATCTATAAAAATTTAAAGAGATGGGAGGTATTTCAAAAAGAGTTGCAACTTTCCCAACAATAAAATTACCCGCCCAAAAAGAAGTGGCAAGAATTAGCATGATGTAAGCTTTTATTTCATTCTTATTATTCATAAAATTTTAAAGATTGTGATCTTTGTGAATTTTAGCACTCATGACCAGACCTAATGCAAACATGGTAGTAAGCATAGCGGTACCACCATAAGAAATGATGGGCAATGGAACCCCAACTACAGGAAGTAACCCTGTGACCATTCCAAGATTAACTGCAAGATAAACAAATATATTAAATCCTATCCCAAAACATACCAGTCTAGAAAAATTATTTTGAGATTTTAAAGAGATGTTTAAAATATTTAAAATAATAGCAAAAAAGAGTAGTATCAATAAGACAGATCCAAAGAATCCAAATTGCTCTGAAAAGACGGTAAATATAAAGTCTGTATGTTTTTCTGGCAAAAACTCCAAATTACTTTGCGTTCCTTGCTTAAATCCTTTTCCCCAAAAGCCTCCTGATCCAATTGCAATTTTAGATTGAACAATATGATAGCCCGACCCAAGAGGATCGTTTTCCGGATTTAAAAAGGTTAATATTCTTTCCTTCTGATAAGGTTTTAAAAAAGCAATAGAAAAAGGTGTTAATATTAATAAAGCAAAGAAACCAGTTATAAAAATTTTTAAACTAAGTCCTGCTAGCCAAAGCATTCCCAGGCATACTATTAAAATAAATAGTCCTGTTCCTAAATCTGGCTGACTAGTTACTAAAAAAAATGGGATAAAAATAATAAAAACTGGGATAATTAATTTAGAAAAATTATCAATTTCTTCTAGCTTAATATATTGATAATATCTTGCTAGTGCCAAAATTACTCCTACTTTCATTAATTCTGAAGGCTGAATATTAAAAAAATAAACACTGATCCATCTCTTTGCTCCAAGCGCAGACAAACCAAAAAAGTCTACGTAGATAAGTAGCCCAACAACCCCAATATAAAAAACATATGCAAACCGATACCAAAACTTAATATTAATAAATGAAACAAACAAAAATAAACCAAGAGAAATAAAAATTCTTAAAAAATGCTTAAGTAAATAATTACTACTAGAATTGTCTACCGTGTGAATGGTTAACAAACCAACGCAAATTAGAATAAAGATTAGAGAGAAAAATAACCAGTCAAACTGAATAATTTTTTCCCAAGTTTGTTCAAAAATATTTTTTCGAACAAATCTATACATTGTTTAATTTTCTTTCTTTTTCAAAAATCTTTCTCATTATATTCCTTGCAATAGGTGCAGCAACTGCAGACCCAGAGCCTCCATGTTCAATAATAACTGAAATGGCATATTTGGGATTTTCTGCCGGACCATACCCAGTAAATAATGAATGATCCCTGAATTTCCAGGGTAAGTCTTTGTTCTTTAAATCTTGTTCCCTTTGAGATTCTGATATTTTTCTGACCTGCGCAGTACCAGTTTTTCCTGCAAGCTTCATTGTTCCAGCGATTCTTGAGCGATAAGATGTTCCACCTGGATGATTAGTTGCTTCAAATAAACTCTTTAAAATAAGCTCAGTATGCTCATCGTCCTCAATAATCTTTTTTCCCAAGGCTAGGTCACTTGAATCAAAAAAACTTGCATTGATTTGATAGCCACCATTGGCAAATTGAGCAATCATTTTACAAAGCTGAACATTAGTAGTTTTAACAAAACCCTGTCCTATCCCAGAAATCATAGTTTCTCCCAAATACCAAGATTTACCTAAAGTCTCTCTTTTCCATGATGTAGATGGAACTAGACCTTTTGCTTCTTCAAAAAAATCCTGAAATACGTAATCACCCAATCCAAATCTAAAGGCTGTTTTTTGCAAGCGGTCAATTCCTAATAATCTTGCAACTTCATAAAAATAAATATCGCACGATTCTTTAATTGCACTTTTTAAATTTATACGTCCATGTCCTTTATCTTTCCAACAATGGTATCTTTGCTCGTAAAGATCTACCTTTCCTTTACACGTATGTTTAAAATTTTTAGTAATAATCTTATTTTCTAGAGCTGACAAAGCTACTATCATTTTAAATGTGGATGCTGGAGGATAGGTGGTTGTCATGGCTTTATTAACTAATGGTTTCTTTTCGTTATTTTTTAATACATCATAATCTTTATAACTTATTCCATATGTAAATTTATTTGGATCGTAAGATGGGCTAGAGACGCAGCACAAAACACCTCCGTACATATTCATCACAACCACAGACCCTGATTTTTCTTTTAGCTGTTGGTAAGCATAAATCTGAATATCTTTATCAATAGAAGTTTTTATTATACTTCCATTAGTTCCATCTATCTTTTCTATATTTTTTACTCTTTTGCCAAATGCATTTACTTCATAAATGGCAGTTCCAGGAATGCCCAAAAGAATTTTATTAGAATTTTTTTCTAACCCAATTTTTCCAACTTTTAAATTAGGAACGTCCAAATAACTTGTGTCTATCTGATTTAGATCTTTTTGGTTAGGTGTGCTGACATATCCTAAAATATGAGCAAATTCATTTGGGTGTATGTAAGTTCTTTCGTATGACATGAAGGGCTGTGCACCTTTCAAATTATGAATGACGTAGTTTAATTTTGCAAAATCAGTCCAATTTAAATTTTTATTTAAAACAAAAGGTAAATTTTTATTGTGAAATCTATATTTTTTTTTATAATAAGAAATTTCACTATTAGTAATTGGTAATATTTTAGAAAAAGATGATAAAAAATTATCTATTGATTTAATTTCCCTCGGAATTAAGGCGATTTTAAAAACTTGAAAATTATCTGCAATAATATTATTATTTTTATCAAGAATTATGCCTCGAGAAGGTGTTAGCTTCCACTTCCTAAATCTATTATTATTTGCTTTGATAATAAATTCATCTCGCTTAATAATCTGAAGATAGAATAGGCGGGACACAACCATCACCAGGAAAAAAAATTTAAACGAAGTTAATGCAAATGCCCTTCTGGATATAACCTTAGCCTTACTTTCTGATCCTTTTCTTGGGCTTGGGATAAAATATTCCATATAAATAACAATATAACGGTGGACTTTTTTTTTGCAAAATGTTAATTCAGCCGCTTATTTGGAGGTAGGTTATTAAAATAGAAGTTAAAAACGACAATCTGGAACAAGCACTGAGGGTTCTTAAAAAGAAACTTCAGCGTGAAGGTACTTTTCGCCTATTAAAAATCAAAAGTACATACGAAAAGCCATCTGAAAGAAAAAAGAGAGAGCTAGAAGATAGTATGGCCAGGGTTAAAAAACTAAGAAAACTCAAAGCTAGATTTTAATTTTTTAATTATTACACTTGTGTATTATGGTGAAATCGAACAGCCTAGTCCTGTATCCAACTCATAACCTGAATGTCTTTTGTGGTTCAAATCCAAGTTTTAGCCTTATCAGCAAATATTATATTTAAGAATGGTGGAACTGGTGGGTAACGCTCCCACTACCCCTCCGATGTCAACGGAGTACTCTACTTTTGAGCTACAGTTCCAAAAATTAATCTAAAGCTTTGGAAATTTCTTCAACCATTTTTTTAGCATCGGCAAATAACATCAAAGTATTATCTCTATAAAACAATTCATTATCAACACCAGCATAACCAGCTGACAACCCCCTTTTTACAAAAAGAACGGACTTTGATTTTTCAACATCAAGAATTGGCATTCCATAGATAGGACTAGCCTTGTCAGTTTTTGCTGCTGGATTTGTAACGTCATTAGCGCCAATTACAAAGCTTACATCCGTATTAGAAAAATCATTATTAATATTTTCTAATTCAAAAACTTCATCGTAAGGTACATTTGCTTCTGCTAATAGCACGTTCATGTGGCCAGGCATTCTTCCTGCAACTGGATGGATTGCATAAGAAACCTTAACTCCATTTTCTTTTAATTTATCAACCATCTCTCTTAGTGCGTGCTGAGCTTGAGCAACTGCCATTCCATAGCCTGGTACAATTATAACTGATGAGGCATTTTTCATTAAAAAAGCGGCATCCTCTGCTCCAGCCTGCTTGACTGGTTTTTTAGGCTTATTATCTGAAGAACCTTCATTTGTATCCCCTCCAAATCCTCCTAAGATTACATTAAACAAAGATCTATTCATTCCTTTACACATTATGTAAGAAAGAATTGCGCCAGATGAACCAACCAATGCACCGGTAATAATAAGAGCTGTATTTTCTAATGTAAAACCTATTCCTGCAGCTGCCCACCCTGAGTACGAATTTAGCATAGAAACAACTACTGGCATGTCTGCTCCACCAATTGGTATAATAATTAGAAACCCTACCAAGATTGATAAAATCGTAATAAACCAAAACAATTGCTCTGATTGATCAATACACAAAAAAATTATCAAAACAATAATTCCGATTCCTATAAGTAGGTTAAGAATGTGTTGCCCTTTAAAAGTTATGGGCGAACCAGACATAAGACCTTGTAGTTTTAAAAAAGCAATACAAGATCCCGAAAATGTAATTGCGCCAATGGAAACACCCAGAGACATTTCAATTAGAGAAGCTAACTTAATATCTCCAGTATCACCAATGCCAAAAGATGAAGGATTGTAAAAAGCAGCTATTGCTATTAGAACGGCACTTAGTCCTACTAGGCTATGAAAACCAGCAACTAACTGAGGCATCGCTGTCATAGCAATTCTTGCAGCAATAAAAGCACCTACCAAACCACCAAGAGAAATAGGCCCAAGAATAAACAAGTAATTTTTAATTAAAATATTAGTGTCTTGCAAGGATAAAAGGGTGACTACAACCGCAATAGCCATTCCTGCAATTCCAAAGAAGTTTCCTTTTCTTGAGGTCTCAGGAGAACTCAGCCCTCTAAGAGCAAGAATAAAAAATATACCTGAAACTAAGTATAAAGAAGCAGTTAAATTAGCTGAAATCATAACTATTTCTTTTTTCCTTTTTTGTACATTTTGAGCATTCTAGCTGTAACTAGAAACCCCCCAAAAATATTAATTGCTGCTAAAAAAATACCAATAACGCCAAACCATAAAGAAATTGATGAGCTTTCTGAATTTGAAACGGCAACCGCAATAAGTGCCCCTACAATTATGACAGATGAAATTGCATTAGTTACTGACATTAGGGGAGTATGTAAAGCGGGTGTGACGCTCCAAACAACATAGTAACCAACAAAAATAGATAGTACAAAAATTGCAAATCTAAATACAAAAGGATCAATTTCCATTAATTCGCTTCTCCCACATGGGTATTTTTAATAATTTCATCTTCCATATCTATTTTTATAGATTTGCTTTCTTTGTCATAAATTAATTCAAGAAAATTATAAATATTTTTAGCAAGCAGGTTTGATGCAGATTCAGAAATACGAGATGCAAAATTGCTATATCCTATAATCTTAATATTATTTTTTTCTATAATTTTATCCGGCTCTGAAAATGCAGAATTTCCCCCTTGTAGTGCAGCAAGATCACATATTACAGAACCTGGTTTCATCGACAAAACCATTTCTTCTGTAATAATTCTAGGTGCTTTTTTACCAGGTATGAGTGCTGTACAAATAATAATATCTTGATTTTTAATAGTTTGCTTAATTAACTCTTCTTGTTTTTTTTTAAAGTCTTCACTAGCTTCTTTAGCATATCCACCCTCAGTTTCTAAATTCTCAGCACTCTCTACAAATACAAATTTTGCACCTAGACTTTCTACTTGCTCTTTAGAGGCGGCCCTAACATCCGTTGCAGAAACTACACCTCCCAATCTTTTAGCAGTAGCGATAGCTTGCAATCCCGCAACTCCCGTTCCAATAATAAAAAATTTTGCAGGTGTAACTGTACCAGCTGCCGTCATCATCATAGGTATGGCTTTGTTATATTCGTAAACAGAGTCAATGACAGCTTTATAGCCTGCCAAATTTGCTTGAGATGATAGAATATCCATTGATTGCGCTCTTGTGATTCTTGGCAACAAGTCTAAAGAAAAAATATTTATACTTTTGCTCTTTAGAAGGGAGTCTAGTTCCTTATTATTTTTATTAAAATGATTAACTATTAAATAACAATTTTTTTTTAATAATTTAGCTGCTTCTGGGTCTTCAAAATAGATCTGAACAACAACATCACTGCTGCTATAAATTTTTTCTACACTCTCTATTTGAGCGCCCGCATCAACAAAATGTTGATCACTAATGTTAGAATTTTTTCCATAGTCTTTGTTAATGAGAACTTGAATATTTTCTTTGTTCAATTTTTTAACTATTTCAGGAGTAATAGAAATTCTTTTTTCGACCTTGTCGGACTGTGTAACATAACCAAAAATCATGTGTGAAAGTTATAATGATCTTAATAATTATTTAAAGAAGAAAAATTGCCATGAGGACAAGTATAAGCACAATTGCCAAAGATCCAAAAAGACTTAGCCTAGTGAAGTTTAACCAGGTTTTTTTTTGTTCGTTTATGTCCATTGGGATGATTAACCCTGTCTTGCCTTCATTCTGGGGTTTTTTTTATTAATAACGTAGAGCTTTCCTCTTCTCTTAACAAGCTTGTTATTAAGGTCTCTTTTTTTTAATGATTTTAACGAACTTACTACTTTCATAATAGAAAGGGGATATATAATTAAATCTTTCTTGTAAAGTGATGTTTTTTTAAAAATTCTTGTACATATAATTTTAAGCTAGTTTGTCCAAACCTTTTGTGGATTTTGTTGTTTAAATTCATGCTATTTAAAGCAGATGCATATCTTTCTCCGTCTCTTTTTGGCAGGTAGACCAATTTTGATTTAAACATTTTAGCTAACTGAATTATAGAATAACTATTTTTGCTAGCTATTGAATAGTGTCTATTTTTATTTAATTTCCATGCTTCAAAACAAATTTTAATAGTATCGCTAATATGCGTAAACCTTCTAGTTTGTGTTCCTGGTCTTACAACGGGTATTTTTTTATTTCTTAAATAATAATCCTCAAATATTCCAACAACTGTCGCCATATCTCCTTTGCAAACCTGTCTTGGTCCATAGACGTTATAAAAATAAATAACCTCATATTTAAAATTAAACCATTTTTTTAAGTTTTCTAGTAACTCTAAATTTTTAGATTTTGTGAATGCGTAGGGGGATAGGTTTTTATCATTTCCTGCATTTCCCATAGTCGCGGATGTTGCTGAATAAATTAACTTAATTTTATTCTCCAAACAAAACTTAAAAACAGCCATTGAACCTATAGAATTTGATTGAAAACATTCATTAAATTTTAAAAAGCTTTGATAAATTCTCGCAAACTCTCCAAAATGAAATACTGCGTTTATTTTTTTTTTATATTTATTTAATGCAGTATCTATTTTTTCTGTATTTACCTTTAAATATTTAACTCTTCTGTTTTTAATATGATTTTTAGGAGTGCCGCTTGAATAATTATCCAAACTTATAATTTGAAAATTAGTCATCTTTATTAAATGTTCTATTAAATTTGATCCTACAAAACCAGCGCCACCAGTAATAATAATTATATTTTTCATTGGAACTGTCTATATATTATTTAAAGCCTGGCAACGACCTACTCTCCCATACCTTAAGGCAAAGTACCATCGGCGCTGAAGAGCTTGACTTCCGAGTTCGGAATGGGATCGGGTATGACCTCTTCGCAATAATTACCAGGCACCGATTTATATATATTTAAAATAAAAAATTACAATGGTTATTTGCTACAATAATTAATTATAATAATTTATTGACAAATATGCTTTTAGGATTTGAAGGTTTAATTGTTTTTAGCTTATAATTATGAATTTTTACCAAGTATTTTGCCTATCAAGTCAAAAATTTTTTTAATAGGAAAGTAGGTATAAAATATCAAATAGCTCATAAGAAGCTTAAACGAAAGATCTCTAAAATTGAATATTTTAAGCAGGAGAAAGTAATAAGAAAACCGAGAGTAATTTAGACTTAGATTGTTAGATTGTAAAAAATTTTGAAAATACTTTTTATTTTCATTCCAAGACGAAACCATCCAGTCACCATCTTCTTTAAAGTCTGAAAAATTATTTTCATACTTTATAATTGATGAGTTTTTATACATATTGTAAACAGTTAAATTAAGCGCTTCACTAGCTGCAACATAAAAGTTATCATTTATTCCCCAGTCATATTGATCCCAGCTATAAATAATTTTTTTGAATAATTTTGCTTTTTCCTTCGATAGTTTAAAGACAAAGAGATCAATTCCATAGTGCGGCCAAAAAGTATTTTTAACCTCACCATTTTTGCATAAGAGATTTGGGAAAATTAACGCACAATAATCATTGTTAATTTTATTAAATTTTTCTAAATTATAAATTAAATTACTAGGTGCAATAATATCTGCTGTAGAGTAAACTATATGAGTAAAATCATTATCTATAAACTCATTTAAAGCATTACTTAACATAAGTTTATTTGAATATTTTTTTTTAGATGGAAGAGAACTTTTTGCAATATTGGAATAAAAATTTTTTATTTTTTTTGAATTGACAAAGTCTTGAACACCCGCTTCGTCAAACTGGGTGAAGCTAAATTCTATATTTGATTGCAAACTGATAATAGAATTAATGAAATTTTCTTGAATAAGATCATTTGATATAGATACCCCAAAAGGTCGTAATGAAGTCATCCATAAAATTTTCATTTTATTTTTTATAATAGTTAATAATATTATTTATACCGTCGTGAAGGTTTGTTTTGGGCTTCCAAAACTTAGAAAAATATTTATTTACTCTATTTCTTCTATTGACCTGAATCAGATCTTTTGATTTTTTTACTTGAATTTTAATATCTACATTTTTGTTTTTAAATATTTTTTTAATAATTTTTGCAATATTTAAAATTTTTGTTTCTTTTCCGGATGCAATATCTATTGAAACTCTTTGCTTAACAAATTTTGCGTGATTTTTCATTGCAATTTCTAGTCCTTCGCAACAATCATCTGCATACAAAAAATCTCTGAATTCATTTCCATCTGTGAGCATTTTTATTTTTTTATTTTTGATAGCCATTAAAACAAAATCAGTAATTACATGAGACTTTGAAATATCCTTTTCCACTCCATAAACATTCCAAAATTTTACTATTAAACCATTAGTTGTTTGAGATATCTTTTCTCCTATTAATTTTAGAATACCGTAATTAGAGTAAGACATGTTAGACATTTGACTACTAGCAAAAAGAAATTTCTTGTTATTTTTTTTCAGCAACTCAAATGTTTTTGTCATTAAGTCGAGATTATTTTTAATAAATTGATAACTTTCTTGATATTTTTTCAAGTATCTTGATCCCCCAACATCAAATGCTAGAAAAAAAACATAGTCAGCTTTTAGTATTTTTTTTTTTAAGAGAAAGTTTTTGCATAAACGCAAATCTTCTTTTTTATTTCTTTCAATATCAAATTTTGACACATTGTATTTTTTATTTTTTAAGAAGTTTACTAAATGAGAGCCAATTTGACCTGATGATCCCAATATTAAAATATTTTTCATATTTAATTTTTAATAATATTTATTTATTTAAAAGTGTAATATATTGTTTTCATCAAAAAACGAAGCCAATAAAGGAATGAACTCTACAAAAAAATTTTTTTCTGACTCTATTTTTGCAAGCATGCCTGGGTTTATTTCTATCTTTTTATCTTTATTTGCTATTCCAATCCATTTAAAATTTGCAGGTGCAACTCACTACGGACAATATATATTTCTACATTTGATTTCTTCTCTCGGTCTTTTGCTCAATTTTGGTATAGGAAAAATAACTTCTATAAATATAGCTAAGAACAAAAACAGTAATAGAATAGCTTATAACGGTATTAAAATTACTCTAAGAAACTGTAGCATTATATTAATTTTTATAATTTTTATCTACATTGCCAATACATTTTTAAATTTTATTCCTAGAGAAAGTCTAATATTAATAACTACGAGCATTTTGCTTACAATTTTTTTTGTAACCTTGGAAAGTATAGTTGTTGGTAATCGGATATTTCAGTTGCTAATGTTTATCAATTTATTTTATTATGGATGTTCTTTTAGTCTTCCTTCTATTTTTTTATTTTTACAATACTACGATTATCAAATAGCTTTTCTTGGGTCACTTTTAATAAAGTTAATTGTTGTTTTATTTTCAGTAATCTTCCTAGTAAAAAATAATTATATTAAATTTCATAAATTAAAAAATTATACTAAATTTAAATCTGCAAAATGGTTTTCAATTTCATTACTGCTAATCCAGATATACGATTTTGCAGATAAATATTTAATTAAAACCATATTAGGTCCAGCTGCTCTTGCTATATATTACGTTCCGCAACAACTAAGTGGAAAATTGACTATTTTATCAAAAGGGTTTTCTGCAGTTCTTTTACCTTCCATATCTTATACTGAACAAAGAAAAACAAAAAATAATAATTTACTTATTACAATAAAACTATTTACATTTATTCTGCCTATACTTTTATTTTTTTTATTTTATGTATTTGATTTTTTTTTGGTACTTTGGATTGGTGTAAATTATCCTGGTGAAATTTTACAACTATTAAAAATTTTCACTTTCGTAAGTTGGTTTTCCTGCTTATCACATCTATTTGTTACTTATTATGAGGGGTCTGGTAATGTTAAAAAGAATACAAATATAGAAATAATTTTTTTACCTATCTTTATTATAATATTGATATTTTCCTTAGTTTCAAAAAGTTTAGTTATTATAGCTAGTACAATGCTCATCAAAGAGGCTGCCCTTTTGTTTCTCAGAACATTCAAATTAATTAAGAAAATTACAATTATCCCATATATTTATGCAATTTCCAGCCTAATTCTTTTCATACTTTTTTATTTTCAAATAGTAATTTAAGTTAAAAAAAAATGAATTTAATTAAAAATTTAAGATTAAGTCGCTCAAAGAATAATATATATCAAAATATTATTTTTTTTTCTTTGATACTTTTTCCCCTTGCATTTGTTGCTGGTCCAGCTGTAATGGAGTTTTTTATTTTTACTATCTGCTTATCTTTTGTATTGATTCTTAAAACGCAAAAAATAATTTTTAATATTAATCAAAAGATTATTATTATTTTATCGTTATACCTAATAATAGTTCTCGTTTGTTCCTTTTTTTCAATTACTCCCCTTGTATCTTTAAAGTCTGGCTTTTCCTCTTTTAGGTTCATTATTTTGATATTTGCATGTGTTTATCTTTTAAATAGTTTTGAGATTGCTTGTAAATATTTGTTATATGCCTACGTTGGTATTTTTTTCTTTATTACTTTTGATGGATATATTCAGTTTATATTCAGTAAAAATTTATTTTTAATACCTCCACTCGGCGAAACAAAAATTACTGGTATGTTTGGAGATGAAAAAAAACTGGGAAGTTTTTTGTCAAGAATGCTGCCTATATTAATTGGTCTTTTGGCAATCTTATCAAAAAATAAAAGTTTTGTAACTTCATTTTTAATTATTTTTATTTCGTTACCTTTAATAATTTTAAGCCATGAAAGAATTGCATTAGTTTTTAGTTTAATAACTATGCTTTTTGCAATAGTTTATTTTTGGAGTTCATTCGCTCAAAGTAAAAAACTATCTGCTTTGCTAATATCTTTAATTATTTTAGTGCCTATTCTGTTTTATAGTTTTGATGTAGGGAATTTGAAAAAAAGAATACTTCATACAAAAATACAAGTGACTGGTGGTAAAGAAAATCAGTCCTTAGTTTTTTGGTCGAATCAACATCAGGGATTTGCAAAAACCTCTATTGAAATTTTTAAGAGAAATAAGCTATCTGGAAGTGGAATAAAAACCTTTAGAATAAGCTGCGCTCAAATGCATCTACAATATATAGATAACTGCTCTACTCACCCTCATAATATTTTTTTTCAACTTTTGTCAGAAACGGGTCTTATTGGAATATCTTTTTATTTAATTATTTTATTTTTAACAATTAAAGAATTATTTTTATTTATATTTAATAAAAAGAAACGTCTTCCTTATATATTTTTTTTATTAAGTTTCTTTTTTTACTTCAATCCTTTTTTTCCTTCTGGGCAATTTTTTAATAATTGGTATATGGGAATAGGAACCTTCCCATTAATTTTTTACTTCTATTTTAAAATCAATAAAAGAAGCACATTCTAACCAAATTAAAATAAAGGTTCTGCACGCAATTAGAAAAATTATGAGATTTATTGGAAATATAATTGACACTTGTTATCTTATTAAATTAAAGTAAAAATTTTAAAATGTATGATCAGGTTATTTAAATTAGAATATTTAACAATTCTATTACTATTTGCAATCTGGGGTAGTCTGGATAGTAATATTGAATCGGTTTTATCTATATTCTCAACATTAACTATTTTCTCATTTGTAGACTTATTTTCTATTCTAAGAACTTTAGGCCCGTATGTGATTTTCGTTATCTATATTTTTTTTTATTATAAAAGACTTCGTCTTAAGACCAGCAGTAGAAATTTAAATTTCATTTTAACAATCCTAGTTTTAAACTTTCTAATTCAATTGATTGCTAGCTGTGTTTACCAGAACTATACACTTTTAATTAATTTAAACTTAATTTTACTATCCTGTATTAGCTTAGCTTTATTGATTATTGAATTTAACTTTGGTAATTCAAAAAAAGTGTTAGTCTTTTCATGGTTTATACTATTTTTAATATTCATGTGGTTTAGTAGCATAATGTTTTTATGGTTTTTTTCTGATAAAAATTCGGTTGCAAATTTGTATCACGGATGGCCTCACTCTTTTCTAGTAATAGAAGGTCTAACTGAAAACATTCCTAGATCATCAGGAATCGGCCGAACAGCTTTAATACTCTCCATTCCGATAATGCTTAGTCTGCTAATAAAAAAAAAAATCAATATATTGTTATATTTTTTTTACAACTATTCTTTTTTTATAATTTTAACAACACAATCTAGAATAGTTTTATTAGGTTTTTTTCTTTTTATTTGTGTAACAATTTTTTATTTAGGAACTTTAAAACAAAACCCTATTATAAAAATTAAAAAAATATGCCTAATTATTTTAATTCCAATTGTCTTCTTTGTAATAATGATATCATTGAAAACATTTCAGTTAGAGAATAAGAATATTTTAAAGTTAGAGAATAAGAATATTTTAAAGTTAGAGAATAAGAATATTTTAAAGTTAGAGAATAAGAATGTTTTAAAAGGAAATGAGAGAGATCCTTTATATAATAAATTTATAAGACCCAGTGACCCCGTGTCGTTTACATCAAATAGATATACTGATTGGCAGGAAATTTTGAAAAGAAATAGTAATATTTTACTTGGCAATGGAGCAATGGGAGATAGATGGATTGTCAACCAGTCTGCTTCCAATTTAATTTTATATAACTACGCCAGCAGTGGAATTGTTGGTGTATTTTTATTCGCCTTACTTCTATTTCGATCTTTTTTTATTTGCTCTAAAATAATATTATTTGATGAAAAAAAAATAAACTATAATAATTACGTTTTGCTAAGTGCTTGCTATATTCAATTTTTTTTAATGGGAAGATCTTTAGTTGAAAGTTCCTTTGCGGTTTTTGGAATAGATTTTTTAGTTTTTTTTTCAGCATATTTCTTTACAGAACAATATTGCCATAAACAAAAATTAGTAAAAAAGAATAATTAGTCTTAAAGAATGATAAAGTCTTTTATAGTGCAATTTAGGATTATAAATAAATCTTATCAACCATCCTAAATAAAATTTATCAATTAAGTCATTGATTGGGGCTTGAGCCTTTGTAAAAAAAGCAATTGCTGCACCAAGACAAAGAATTGAGAGGTTAGAATTTCTTTTATAGTTATAAATATATTTAGCTAATATCTCCTGCTTTTCTCCACCAATATTTATCAAAATATATTTAGGTTTAATTTTATCTATATAATTGATTAATTTTTTATCCTTAATTTGAGAATTTAATGAATAATTTGGAGCAACATATGAGAAAGCTTGTTTATATTTTGATTCTTTTAATAATTTTAAGTTTTTTTTCGCGTCAATGTGATTTGGGTTAATTAATAAAATTTTTTTTTGTTTTGTGAAATTAGTATTTAAAAATGTTTTTAAAAATAAAAAACCAGAAAGTTTCTTAATTTTTTTTTTTCTTAGAAGTCTTAAAAGAATACAAAAAAATCCGCTATCTAAAATTGCAATATTAGATGATTTAATAGAATCATAATAATAGCGATTATCTAAAATAGTAGATAATGATGACGCTGCAGGTGCTACTAGGTAACCACCAGTTTTGCTAATTTTTTTTATTAAATATAAAGGGCTAAAATTATAAAATCTAATTCCTTTAAAATGTATTATATTGCTACTCATTATTAATCTAATAAATACTTATTTGCTTAAAGTCTACAGGAGTTAAAAATTATGGCTATAAATAAAATTATTTTTTGGGCGTCAGACTATTCCAAGAAAAGTGGGGAAGGTAAACTAGCCAGATTGTTTATTTCTAACCTAAGAAAAAGAAAAAAAAAAATTAAAAAGTTAAAAATAATAAAAAGTTTATTTACAAAACATGATAATAAATTTAATGAAAGATTTTTTTCCACATGGGTTCACAAATATATAAGTTCAGCTTATGGAATTATTAAATTGTGGATATTTTTTATTTTAGGTTGGAGACCTTGTTATTTAAACTATTTGCCTCTATGGAATTTTTTTATTTTTTTATCTTTACCACCTAACACTATTTTAGGACCGATTACAGGAACTATTTTAAAAGAAAAAAAATTTTTCTTAAAAAATTTTTTAGAACAAATAAGTATTTTCATAATAAAAATTAGATATAAAAATACGATTTTTTCCAATAATTTTTATCAAAAAATATTTAAAGAATCTTATCATAATTTTATTCTTTCAGATTTAGTTATTAAAAAATTTCCCAAAATAAAAAAATATGATTTTATTTTTTATATTAGAAGTGATTATTATAAAAAAGATTTTTTTTTACAAAACTTAATTCACAAATTAATTAAATTAAATTTTAAAATAGTTACAATTGGTGATAAAATTAATTTACCCGGTATTAAAAATTTTGGGTATTGCGATAATAAAAAAGTTAGTAATATTATTTCTTCAAGTAAATGTGCGATTGGAAATAAAGAGAATCTCTATAGTTTTTTTATACAAGATTGTCTAAAACTAAACTTAATAGTTTTTTATAATAGTAAATTTAAACAATATGAGACCTTCGAATTTAATAATTTTTATCCCATTCTTTACAATGATGAGAAAAGAGCTCTTAAAGAAATTTTAAAAAAAATGAAAACTAAAGTAAAGCCTAATTTTTTTAAAAAAATAAAGTTTAATGATTATTTTAAAAACTTAACATGAAAAATTTAAATAAGTGCGTTTTTTTAGATAGAGATGGCGTACTGAATAAAGATATGGGCTATATATCTAACATTAAGGAATTTAAGATTTATCCTTTTACTGCCAAAGCCATAAGACTTCTTAACGACCAAGGTTATCTAGTAATTTTGATTACTAATCAAGCTGGTGTTGGAAGAGGTCTAATAACTTTAAAACAATTAAATTCTATTCACATGTATTTAAAAAAAATGATCAAAAAAAACAAAGCGATTATTAATGATATATATTTTTGTCCTTTTCATCCTACCCATGGAATAGGAAAATACAGAAAAAACACTCAAGATCGCAAACCTGGCTCAGGTATGATTAAAAAAGCTGTTAAAAAATGGAATATTGATATTAACAATAGTTTTATGATTGGAGATAGAAAAAAAGATCTTTTAAGTGCGAAGGGAGCTGGAGTTAAGTTTTATTATAAGAGTAAAAAGAAAAATTTGTATCAGCAAGTAAAAGAGATGGTTAAAAAAAAATAACTATTTTATAAATTTGTTGAATATTAGATAAAATAAGCATTTTAATCCTTCCCTAACTGTCATTTTTTTCTTACTAAGACCAGTTCTTGGCTTAAAGTTAACGGGTACTTCTAAAAAAAAATTTTTACCTTTATTAAGCTTAATAAAAATTTCAAAATCCATATCAAAACCCTTTTTTCTTAACTCCAAGCTTTTCAATAAGTTCGCATCAAATGCCTTGAGAGTAGTAAATGGGTCTGAAATAGATTTATTGAAAAATGCTAAAATAAATAAATTTATTAGTTTTCCTCCATATTTACTTACGAGCATTCCTAATACATTATTTTTGTATATACCATGTAGTTGATCATCTAGATTAATGCATTTAATCATTCTACTTCCATAAACAATATTAGATTGATTTAGCATAATGGGAGCTATAACCTTCTCAATATCTTCAACCTGATATTCATTATCTGAAGGAAAGAAAACAACTATATCACCCTTGCATTTCTCTATTCCAAATTTTAATGCCTGACCTTTTTGAACATTGCTTAAAGAATAAAATTTAATATTTTTATATTTTTTTATAACTTCAATACTTCCATCATCAGACCCCCCGTCTACTACTATAAGCTCAATGACTAAATCAAAATTAACTAATTTAAGATCATTTATTTTCCTTAATACTTTTTCTATATTATGCCTCTCATTCAAGCAGGGTATAATAATAGATACGACTGATTTTCCTAATTTTTTTATTAAGGAAGCATTATTACTCAGTGTAAATATTTTTTTAGCTAGCCAATTAGGGTAATGTAGACCCTCCCCCTTTTCCCAATCAAGAAGTGTGTAATTTTTATTTTTTCCATAAACAAGATAGTTTGTTTTTTTTAATAGGTTTAAATCATCTTGATCAAATTTATTGACTAAGTAGTAGTCAATTAATTTACTATTTTGTTTAGGATTGTCTTTGTTAAAAAAATAATAAAACTTATGAATAATACTTTCTACTGTTTCTTTAATGATATCATTATCTAAATAAATATTAGTAATTAGAAATTTTTTTGCTTTTGATTTTTCAATTAATTTTCTCAATCCAGTTGTTATATAGCTCGGAAACAAGGAGGAAAATTGTGTGCCAGGTCCATATATAATAATATCTGAGCTTTTAATAACACTTACTACATCTTCATTTAATTTTGGTCTTATTGAAGATTTATTTAAAATATTTTTTTTATTCTTATTTGTCTGTGAATTAATAAATTTAATATTAGTATTTGATAATTTTTCTTTTAATAGAAAAATATCATCTACTCTACTTTTGTGTGGTATTTGAACTAAATGTTCTTCATTGGGTATTAGTGTGCCATCTTCTAACAACGCATTCAGAAAAAGATTTTCTCCTTTTGTTATATTTAATACTTTATTATTAATTTCTAAAAGATCTTGAATATCATAAAGACCTTTATTAAAATTTTTTTTATTTTTTAAAAAAGAACTGGCGATAAGAATATTTCCCAAAGAAATATCTGATAGGTTTAAAAGAGAATGGTTAGAGTAATATTGATAAAATATGTTTAAATAATTTCTAATAATTAAAAATTTTTGGAAAGATAAATCATGAATTTTTAAATTTTTAACTATTTTGTTATTTTGATCTAATTTTAAAAAAGACTTAAAATCTCTTTTATTAATATTTTTTGAGAACCTATAATTAAATATACTATAAAAAATTTTTCCATTAGAATTTTTTTTATCTATTAAGTGTGAAATATTTTTTCTAAAGTCTGATGGACCTAAAATACCAGGAATATATTTTCGTATCTCACCTGTAGATTTTCCATCATCATAACCATTCACTAGGATAGTTAACTCTGCACCTGGCAAGTTGTTAATTAAATTTATAAATCTTATATTTCCAGATCCTCCTGAAAAAAGTGCTATTTTAACTTTTGAATTTTGAGGCATTCTGAAATTTTGTTATTCTTAAAAACTTGTAGGGTACCATTTCCATTTTAGTATCAAATTTTTTAATAAAAAAATTAAAAACTTGTTTAAAAACTTTAAGTGGGTGAAATAAAAATTTAGTACACAAGAAAATTGAATATATTATAAATCTTTCTTTAGTTAGTTTTTTGTAATCTTTTCTCCATGTGGGTGTAAAAGTTAAATTTGCCAAGGAATTGAAGCCATCGAACTCTTCATATATATTAGATCCTGGTATTGGCGTTATTATAAATACTGCAATTTCATCAATTCCTCTTTTTGTTAAATCAAAAACCATTCTTTTAGTTTTGTTCAAATCAGAATTGGTTTCTCCAGGGTATCCAATGATGAAACAAGCTTGGGTAAAAATTTTTTCTTTATTCATTTTTTTAACTGACTTTAATGCATGCTCATAATTAAACGGTTTTGCAATACTCTTCATAATCTCTTTGGAGCCACTTTCTGGAGATATGGATATATAGTTACAGCCTGATTTTGAGAGAAGTTCTATAGTTTCTTCATCCTTGATGCTTTCCACTTTTGTACCAGCTACTATTTTCCATTTAATATTGAGCTTTTCTTTAATCATTAAATGACAAAGCTCTTTAGTTCTTTTGTCATTGACGGTGGAGTTTAAGTCTTCAAAATGAAACTCTTTGACGCCCAATTTCTGTTTCCAAAATTTTATTTCCTTAACAACATTTTCTGGAGATCTTGATCTCCATCTTCTCTCATTAGTTTTCGGTATCACACAAAAATTACATGGGTAAGGACAGCCTCTAGAACTCAAGATTGGAATATATTTCTTGCTAGATAAAGGACCGTGAGCATAACCAAGATTCCAATAATTATCTAAAGGAAAGTCTTCCCAGGCAGGAATATTTAAATCATCAAGATTTTCTACAAAGTCAATTTTGTCATTGCTAAAATCTTTTGAAATTAAACCCTTGACTTCAGATATGGGTTTTTTTTCTTCTAAATTTTTATAAAGTTGTAAAGCCGGGTTTTCTAGGTCTCCAAGAACTATGTAATTACAACCTATATCTAAAAATTCTTTTCTTATTTTGCTCAATGAATAAGCTGTAACAGCTTGTGAGTTTTCAAGAACGGAAACAGGAATGTTTGGGTATTTTTTTTTAAGATACTTAATAATTTCAACTACAGATAAATGATTTGCAACTTGATTTGCATAAACAAAAAAGCATTTAGCGTTATTTAAATCTTTTAGATTTAACTCGTCTATTTTTTTTCCAAAAACTAAACTTCCATTTTCTTCTGTACAAATTTTAGGAGAAGATCCAAACAAATCTAAAAGTTGAGTCTTTATATTATGACTTTTAAAGTGTGCAACCAAATAAGCTAACGCAATTGGCATGTAAACAATTCCTGTAGTGAATTTGTCATTTTTTTGAACGTAAAGCTGAGGATTAATAAATACTGCAGTCATAGCTAATTTGTAAACCTATATTTAATAATTGTAATTAATGCTTTAATGCCATCAAAAAAATTTATTTTTTTTCCCTCAAGTTTACTTCTAGGTTTGTAACCAATGGGTACTTCAATAATTTTAAAACCTTGTTTAATCAATTTTGCTGTAATTTCATGGTCAGCTTCAAACCCTTTAGATTTAATAGTATTATTTTTGAAAAAATTTTTGGAATACAATTTATATCCCGTAAGTGGGTCAGTAACAATTCTAGTATAAAAAATTAAAAATAAAAATATAAAAACAACATTAGCTAGATAAGATGAAATATTCTGTTTATTATAAAATTTAGGAAAAAGTCCTAAATAAAATGGTTTATACCTAGATCCGTAGATTGACATATTTTCAGAACTGTCTAATTGATTACACATTTTTATAATATCGTCTGGATTGTACTCTAAATCACCATCTTGTATTAAAATATAATTACCATTTGCTGATTCAATACCATGTTGAACGGCACTTCCTTTTCCCTGATTGTCTTGATTTTTAATAACTATCTCATCAAATGATTCAATTATTGAAGCACTTCTATCTGTGGACCCATCATTAACAATAATAATTTCTTTTCTAAAATTTGAAATTGAAAGATCTAATTTTTTTAATTTTTGAATTAACGAACCTATACTGCTTTCTTCATTGTAGACTGGGATAATGATTGAAAGTAAATTCATATCAAATCTCCTACAGTATTTACTCCAATAGTATCTTTAATACTTAACGCTTTTACGGTATCAATTTCTCCATTTTTTTTAAAAAATTTAAACGCTTTTAAAAAATCAATTTCTTTAGTTTTTTTGGTGACAATCTTTTTTTGTCTGATTAATTTATTTAACATTGTCTTAACGATCAAAGTCTTGAATACAAAAAAACCACAATCAGACTCTCCTGACTTAACTACTTTTTCACCTTCTCTGGTCTGCACAATATCTTTGAATTTTTTTTTAATATCTCTTAGTATATACACATATGGTAGTTTTTTTTTACTTACTGGAAAACATAATAAAGAATTATTTTTTTTAAAGTAAGAAATCGTCTTAGTAATAGTGGTTAAAGATAGAAAAATTTGATCAGACCAAATTACAGAAGTATATTTGGTTTTGGACTTATTAAGACCTAAGCTTATTGCGTGGCCCATTCCTTTGGCTTTATTTTGAAAAACATAAATAAAATTAATTTTTTTATAAACAGACAAAATTTTTTTTAAATTTTTTTTGTTTTTTGCATTTATAACAATTACTATTTTATTACTGTGTTCTAAGCATTTTTCAACAACATGCATAATTAATGGTTTATTTTTATATTTATAGAATATTTTGCTCTGGTTGCTTTTGAATCTACTACTTTTTCCAGCCGCAGGAATAATAAAAGTAAGATTCTTATCAATCATTTTTTTTAAAAATAAAAGTAGTTTGACCCATATTGTATGGAACTATAATTTTTGAAAGACCAAGATAATTAATTAAATTTTTTATCAACGAAAATGAGTTAAAATATTTACTTGCTCTGCTTAAAAGATATCCTAGTTCAAGATATTGCCAGTGCGGAAATTTATCTACTAGTTTAAAGTTAAACTGCTTTAATGCTTTCTCCAAAGTTTTTTTTTTAAAATAATACAAATGCACATTTAAATAAAATGGCCATTTATTTTTCATGATTTTACATGAAAAACTATCAATATCTGGGACGTTAATAATTAAGTAAGTATTTTTTTTAGAAAGTTTGTTAATTTTTGTAAGGGTTTCATTTAGATTTGTGACGTGCTCTAAAACGTCCCAAAAGGATATGAAATCATACTTATCAGATTCTACATTCTCAATTAACCCCTGACTAATATTTACTTTATATTTTTTTTTTCCATAGTTAACCATCCAATTGCTAGGCTCAAACCCAGTCTCAATAAAATTCATATCCTTAATCACTTTTAAGAATACCCCAGAAGCAGAGCCAATATCTAAAAATTTATTATTATTATTTACATTGGAGAATTTTATTTTTTTAAAAATTTTTTTCATGCTTAGAAAAAAAGTTTTATATCTCATTTTATCTTGTGATAAGTGCTGCTCATCCGTATTTTCAGAATAAGATTTTAAAATTATATCTGATTTAATTCTTGGATTTAAATACTGCAAATCGCAATCTCTACAAGAAACAAGCTGATCTAACATCAGCTCATCTGCTGATGATTTGTAAATTGATAATAAATCATTGATATTTTTAATATTTGAATAATTTGATTTTTTCTTTACATCAAAATTACTAGATCTACACAATGGACAATTTATCAGTTCTAAATATGTATCAATATTAAACATTGATTACTTTTTAGCATTATTAAGTTTTAAAACCCCAATAGAAGGTCCCGTTTCCAAAATCATTAAAAAGGCATTTGTTTTTTTATTGTAGATAATATCTCTAATCCTTTCTCGTAGTATAATTTTATCTTCCGAGATAATTTTTTGGTTTTCATTATCTAGCGAAATATGGTGAATAGTTTGATCTCCTTCTTCAATCACATTTCCCATTGCTGTAACGAAAAAGTCATTTTTAAATTGTTTACCATAAGACTTTGGTATTTTAATAATTTCACTAATACCTATCGACTTAGGTGCGTAATATTTTAATGGTTCAGTAAAATTAAATTTTTTGTGTGACTTATGCAATGGAGCTCCCTTTTCTAGCTGCTTCATTAAATTATTTTTTTTTGCATCATTGAGCCTTGAAGAATAGTGAACACCATAAGAAGAAATGGGCCATCCAAAATTTTCTAACTTATTAATTTTTAAGTCTTGAAAATTAACTTCATCTCCCCCATCCGGTCCATGATCTGTTGAAAATATCAACTTTTTTTCGCTATCAACATACAGGCCTTGCGGATTTCTATGACCTATCGACAATATCTTGAATTCACTTGTTTTTTTATTTATTTTTATAATTTTACCAAATAAGGATTTTGGATTTTGAGACTCTGGAGGGTAGTAAAGTTTGCTATAATCTCCAACTGTAAAAATAAGATAATCTTTATCATAATTCTTTATTCTTCCTCCCGATCTTTGATCTATAAAAGATTTTTTACTGCAATCTTTCCAACTAAAAAAATATTTAAAATCTAAATAATCAAAATTTAATTTGGCTCTAATAATCGAAACTTTGTCACAACTTTTTTTATCAACAAAAGAAATATAAATATCATTATTTATTATCTCCATGTCTCTGGGTCCAACTACACCTGGTTGAATATATTCATTGATATTAACAAAATCATAAAAATTAGACTTAATTGTTTTGAATTTGATACTACTTCTATCCACAGACGTTTTGTTTTTAAAAACTGTTTTTCCATATCCAGAAATGTAAGTAACTTCTTTGTCAGAGGTATTTTTCTTTAACTTAATATTTTTCTTATCGAGTTCACTCTGATCAAAATAAGTAATTTCCCCAGATCCAGAGATTAGAAAAATAAAGTTATTAAATTGAGATAAATAGCCGATGGGTTTATTTCCCCATTGAAAGTGTGGTGTGTAAGGAAATTTATATCGAGAAAAAAAGAAATTATTTAACTCAGTTTCTGATTTTATTTTTTTATTGTCAACTAATGGCAAAGCACCATTTGCTTTTATAACTTGATTATCAAAATTATTTTGTACCAAGCTTTTTATTTTATTATTTTCTATAATTAAATATTTTTTAGCAAAAAAAGTATCTCTTAAAAAATTTCTTACCGGTCCAGGAATTAAATATTTAATTTTTTGAGCATATCCACTCGTCTGGCCAATTATGTGGTTACTTGTGAAGATAAAGGAGGATATAGTTACTATGATAATTAGGATAGTGTAAATTATTTTTTTTTTCATTTTTTTGAATTTATGTTAAAAGATTATTAATTAAACAGTTATTTGAAAAATACAAAAACTTCAATGATTTTAAACAAAAGATTAAAAAAGAAATCCTTTTTTTTAATTTTAGCTATAATTGTAGTCATAGCACATCAAAATAATTTTTTTGAAAATACGTTTAATCTTTCAAGGGAAAGCTTGGATCGCAGACTGTCAAAAGTATATGGCAATTGTGATCGTCATGGATATGGCTTTATTTCTGCAATTCGATCTCAATTTAATATTGATGAGAATATATTAATATTAAATGGAGATGCTAATTTAAAAAACTACGAGCTTAGTAAAAAAAGCATTTGGTTTAATTATCAAACCAATCAAGCAATCAATGAGAACAAATTAATTCTCATAAATTATTCAAAAGGAAATAAAATAACTAAGAATGAAAAAATAGATTTTTGGTTTAAGGGAAAAAATTTTAATGACTTCAAACTAATTCATAAAAAAAATAATTGTTATTTTTTAATAAAATGATCGAGATTTTAAATATATATTTTTTATCAGCATGTTTGCTAGTTATTTTTTCTTTTCCTTTTTCAAACAGATATGCATCAAACATTATACAAATAAAAAAAATAAATATTTTTGAAATATATTTGTTAAATACTATTTTTACGACCTCAATTCTTCTAATACTTTCTTTTTTTCAGATTGATTTGACAATTCTATTCTTTGTTATTTTAATATGTTCTTTAATAAATTTATTTTTTATTGAGTATGGTAAATTTAAAAAAGATTTAACACTTTTCTTCTTCTTTTTTTTATTTATTGTTATTTTTTTTACTAAAATAGCTAACTATCCAGTTTTAGAATGGGATGGATTTTCGCACTGGATTTATAAAGTAAAAAACTTTTATGATGGCTATAGTTATAAAAACTTTTCTAACCTTCAAAATCACAACGAATACCCCCCTCTTGGATCGTATTTGTGGGCTTTTGTTTGGAAGGGAAGTTTTATAAATAACGAGTATACTGGAAGAGTAATATATTTATATTTTTATTTTTTAAGCTTATTTTTAATAATATCCAAAACTCCATTTAATTTAATTGTAAAAATATTAATCATAGTACTTTTAATAACAATTACATTTGATTTTTTTTTATTTTCTGGATATCAAGAACCTCTTAATTTTTCACTAATGGCCATATGCTTTTTTTTATTTATTAAGATTAAAGATTATAATAAATTTACTGTTTTTCACTTATTTTTAATATTAGCTTGCAACTTAATTGCATGGACTAAAAGTGAGGGCATTTTTTTAATACTATTCCTTTATATTTTTGTTTTTTTTGATTCAAAAATAAATAAAAAAAGTAAGGTGATTACTTTTTTTGTCTTAATGCTTATTTTTTTTTTAAAAAAATTAATTGATCTAAATATTTACGATTCTAATTTCAACGCTGCCTTTCCTTCATGGTTTACTTTTATGACAATTGAAAATTTTTTCAATTATTCAAATTTACTAGAAAGATCATCTTTTTTAATAGCAAATACGTTAATGAGCTTTTTAAAGTACCCAATATTCATTTGCTTTTTAATATTTATGTTATTGAATTTTTTAAACAGAAAATTTTCTAAATTTGACTTTTTGAGTCTTGCCTTTTTTTTATTTACTTTAATAGCTATTAATATGATTTTTTTACTAGATTCTTCTGATAGTTGGAAATTTAAAGCTCAGGTTGGATTAGATAGAATTCTTTATTCTACATCATCCGTTTATTTGTTCTTTATTATAAAGTCATTAACAATCATCTTCAAAAAAAAGCTGGGGAAGGAAGGCTGGAACTTGTGACCTAGGGTAAACAAAGCGGTCTATCTTTACACAACAACCGTATTTTGAAATATTGAATAATTAAGTTAAAGTGCTATAAGGAAAAGCTTTTATCGCGGGGTGGAGCAGTCTGGTAGCTCGTCAGGCTCATAACCTGAAGGTCCTTGGTTCAAATCCAAGCCCCGCAACCAAATAATTACTTAAATAAATTATATCTAAAAATACAATAAATAGCACTAAAACCATCTTTCCAAGTTATTTTTTTTCCTTCAGAATATTTTCTACCGTAATAATTAACGCCCACTTCATAAATTTTAATATCCAGTTTAGAAATCTTTGCAGTAATCTCAGGTTCAAAACCAAAGCGATTTTCTTCAATTTTAATTTTTTTGATTATTTCTGATTTAAATATTTTATAACAACATTCCATATCAGTTAAATTTAAGTTAGAAAACATATTTGACAAAAAGGTTAGAAAATAATTTCCAAGACTATGCCAAAAAAATAATACTCTCTTTTCACTAGAGCCTGAAAATCTAGACCCATAAACTACATCGGCATGCCCTTCTTGAATAGGTTTTAATAACTTGTAATAATCTCTTGGATCATATTCTAAATCAGCATCCTGGATAATAATAAGGTCTCCTGTTGCCTTGTGTATTCCTCTGGCTAACGAAAAACCTTTTCCAGAATTTTTTTCATTGAATATTATATGGTCGATACCTGAACGAAAGTCTCCTTTTAATTTTTCTCTTGTTCCATCTGCAGAAAAATCATCAACAATAATAATTTCATGTTCTTCTTTATATGCCTTCTTTATTCTGGTAACAATTTCTTCAATTGTTTTAACTTCATTAAAGCAGGGTATTACAATACTTAGTTTCATAAAAAAAAATTATCAAAATAAAAAAATATTACTACAAAATTAACAATTAAATTTCTATTGCACATTATTTCTTTAATTTTATCCACTAAACGTCTTCAAACTGGAGAAAATTTACTTTAAGTTTTTGATACAATTCATATTATTATTGTTATCAAATTCTAAAATTGTCACAGAATACTTATTTTTTCTATTGTGTGGATTTCTTGCCTCATTGGTAAATTCCGGAGAAACAACTCTTTTAATCTCAATGCATTCTCTAAAAAGAGGATAAAATTCTTTTGAAAAACTTCTTAAGATTAAATAATCAAACTTACTATTTATTAAAAAATTAATATAACCATCGATTTTATTGCTGGGTAGATTGAAACTTAAGTAATCCATTGGTATTGCTTTTGCGTTGAATAGTGAAATTGACCTTAAGTTTGTTACGATAGTCTTATTTTTATCTATACGATTATTAATCCATCTTATGGCTTGATATTCATGAGCATTATTTTTCATCACTAATTCTCTTGACTTATTGTTAAGAAGTCCAGGAGCCAAGCTAAATATTCCAAAAAAAAGAAATAACAATACTAAAGATGAGCAGAAATATAGAAAAAGATTTATTTTTTTTAAATTAATTTTAAAACTTTCTCCAAAAATAATTAGTAGGGATAGCCATAGTATGATCTCATAGTACAATCTTCCAATAGATAAAGAGAAAAAATAATACAAAACACATGTTATGAAACAAATTGAGAATATTTGAATATTTTTTTTATTGAATTTTTTTATTAGAAAAAAAATAAATAAATTTGCTCCCAAAACAGTAGATATTTTTCCTAGAGAATCTGGTATAAATAGATTAATAGGAAAAATAAAATAATTTTCTCTAAAATTTTTTAAAGTTGATAAAAACTCATCTGGAACTCCTGTTAAGGTTTCTGGAAAGCTTAACTGCTCAAAATTTAATGCGTTAAATAAAATTTTAGGAAGAAAAAAAAAGATACAGATCAAACTGGTCTTATAAATCATTTTAAAATTAAGATTTACTTTTGATAAAGACAAAATACCCAGAATTAGACTCGGTATTAGAAAGGATAATTTAAAACTTACAGTTCCACAAAGTAAAAAAATTATTACATAGAATAAATTAGTATCAATTTTTTTATTAGATAATAAAAAGTATAAAACTAAAGTTGTGATTAATTGAGGAAAAAGTAAAAATTTTGCACCCGAGACAAGAAAAATAATAACTGGTGAACTCAAAATAAATAGATTGAAAAAAATTAGTCTTTCAATATTTTTAATGATTTTGGAAAAAAAATATAAAAATGAAGACAAGCCAACAAATTGAGTTAAGGACCCAGTTACATCAGAGTACACCAGTAGACCTAAGGAATTATAAACCTCTCCAAGCCCTGAAATATTTCCATGCAACCACATATGCGGATTTGGCCAAGTATGATTTTGATTTATATAATTTGCAACACCCAAATGATATCCTAGGGCGTCAGCCATCGTAGGGGGTGTAATTGATATAATTAGTAATAAAAAAAGAATAAATAAAACATATAAAATTTTTAAATTAATTTTTTGAAGAAAATTAAAATTCTTATAAATAATTACATTATATATTCCCATTAACAGCAAAATATAAGCAACAACTATATTGCTGTATTTGGATACGCCCAGTATTATAAAAATATAACAAACTGAAGAGATTGCGATTATACCAAATGATAGATTTAAAAAAAAAAATAACTTAACAAACCTCTGTAATAAAAATTTTCCTAACAGTTCAGTACCAAGAATTAAAAAAAATGAAGATAACACACCAAATATAGGGTGAATAAATCCTGTAAAAATAATATTCATTAAGATAAACGTTTAGCATATATAGATGCTATTAAAAAATAATTAAAACTTATCGTAAAGCAACAATCTAAAATGCATTTACCAATACTATTATTATCCCTAATAGGTTTTTACTCATTTGCCGAGAAAATTAGTTACTCATTTTTTAAAAGCAAAAACAATATTATTTTAAATATTTTTAGCTTTTCTTTAATTTTTTTTTTAATTTATATCATTAACACTTACTTATTTTTACTAAATATTAATAGTAAGTTTTTTTCTATAGGATCTTTAGCAATAA
>Ga0209383_1000284_pt1 | contig 37300 bp, 50 predicted proteins | sample CoawatmetaG02DNA_FD_187510 | JGI IMG/M metagenome (GOLD analysis project Ga0209383, IMG submission 187510) | Marine microbial communities from the West Antarctic Peninsula - Coastal water metaG029-DNA (SPAdes) (version 2) | ecosystem: Environmental > Aquatic > Marine > Coastal ... | reverse complement strand
TCTACAAAACCTGCTGACTTTGGTGATTCAATTGTATCTGCTTCTGGCATCTTTACTTCCTTATGTTGGGGCTAGCATTATTGCTAGGTCGCCTTATCGTTGTAGTAATTAGTTATTATTTTTTACGCTTCTTCATTAGGCCACCCTTAGCGAAGCCGCCACCACGTTTTACTTTAGAGGAGTATGTCTCAGACCCACTAGATGTAGTGTTGCCTCCAGGTGTTGATGGCCCTATACCCTGATTTGCCTCTGAACGAGCTACTGATGCTGCCTGCACTGAGCGATTGTATTCATCATCTTGTGCAGCGGAACGTGAACCAGTACGTTGGACACTCACAGGTCGAAGTACTGTTGGTTGTGATACGGTGGCGACAGCTTCTTTTAGTGCAACTTCCTTACGAGCCTCAAGGGCTTCTAAAGCACGTTCGTAGGATTTCTTATTGTCCCCAAACATTTCAGGCGTTACCTCCACATCTTTTCCTGAGAAAGATGCAAGCTGTTGTGCAAAGTCGTTATGGCCTGATAAGCCACCAAAGGAGTTAGCTCCTTGAACAAGGAAGTTTGCATTGCCTATTAATTTATCTGCTTGTTTGTTGAGTGCTTCGGCTTCATCTTTAAAACCTTTTGATTTGGCAACCAATGCAGCTGTTCTTATTTCAGCAATTGTCTGACCTTGTTTTATACTATTAAATGCACCAAAGATTGCACCTAGTGGAGGAGACACTACCCCTAAAGCAGCAATACCTTTATTTACAAAAGGGTCTACCTCACTACCTGTGCCGATTGCGAGAAGCTGTTCTTTGGACATTTCAAAATAGTTTGTGTCGGGTTCTTTAAATTCAAACTCTACTGGCTCTGGAGGAGCCATACCCCCCTCTCCACTAGTATTGTTGTCTGTACTTTTTAGTACACAAGTACCTGTAATTGGGTCAAAGTCCATGCCCATAGCAGCACAAGATTCAGCAACGGAGCTAGGTCCAGTTGAAGCTGCGGGTGGTGCTGTACCTACTACAGGAGCCACTGCAGGGACTGGTGGTAGAACAGAACCAGCTGGTTGCATATAAGAGCCACCAAGTGTAGTAGCCCATGAAGGAAGTCCTGGAGCAGAACTGGAGTATCCACCTTCCGCAAAAGAACTAGTAGCTTCTTGTGGAGGGTTAGCTTGGTCCATTTGCTGTGGTTGCATGTTAGGGTTAGTTCTGCTAACTTGGATACCACGCTTAGAAAGTTCTTGTAGTAGCTCTGGCTTCTGTTGGATAGCTGCCATTACTTGATTAATAACTGCATCAACTCTATTAGGGTCAGCATAAGAAGCAGTTGGAGCAGAGACTTGTCCACCCCCAGCATAACCTACAACTACACCACCAGCATTAAGTCTCTGGTTAATCACTTGGTCATTCTTAGCAGCAAAGACTAGCTTGTCCATGAGGCCACCATTGGCTACACCAGTAGATAGCATCTGTTCTAGTTGAGCTAGGTCTTCATCAGTAATTTCAGAGGGGTCACCAGCTTGAGCCATCTGTGGTTCAACAGGTTCACCACCTATTCTACCATTAGCTTCCATGTTTGACAAGCCCATTTTAGCTTCAGAACGTAAATCTTCAAAGTATTTTACACCAAAGAAACGTACAACATCAGCAGGTACGACATACTCACCTTCAGACAGTTGCGCTGGAATATCGTCACGAACCTCTTCTGCCATTGATCCAGGAGGAATTTCATTGCCCGACACTGGGTCACGAGTCATACCGTCGTCACCAAGGCCACCTCTTGCGAATAGGTTCATCTGTTTATCCATTTCGTTTACTACGCCTCCTTGGGCAAATTCTTGGGTAAAATCCTGCTTACCAGTAACGTACCCCCTAAGCCTATTTAAAAAGGGAACTTTATCTGGTTCTTTTCTTGGTTGGTTCTGATACACAAAAGGGTCTACTCCGTCTCTGCCTCGATACTGATAGTTAGTCTTTTCTCCTTGTAGCATCTCGGCCCTAGCCTCAATAGGGAATTTCCTAGCACCAACTTCTGCCATAGACTGCACTACACGGGATTCAATTTCTCCCCCTGCGCCAAAATAAAATTCCAGATCTGCTCCTAAGGTTTCTTTATCTATTTCCAGCATCCGACGGGTAGTTTTTAAAATCTCTTTATTTAGCTCAGCTATTTCTTTGGTAAAGTTAGATACCCCATTTTGTCTAGCCCAAGCTTTTTGGACCTGGCCCGAGGAAACTCCATAGTCTCTTCCAATAGAAGCCCAAGACGGTCCAGTTAGTCCACTCGACCCTGATACCTGAGTTCTTCTTCTAAATATTTCAATCTCTTGTTTTTTTGTAAGACCCTTAATTGGAGTCTCTATCTCTTCTAACCTTCTACTAAGACTTCTTTCGGTACTATTTAAATCGTTTTCTAGACGCATCTTTACATCTTCAAGAGGTTTTCTTTTTTTGTCTAACTCTATTTCTTTTTTATCTAGTAAAGCTTTTGGTATATTTTTTCTGTTAGATCCTGGTACAAAATCTTCCCTAGCTTGAACTATGTGTTGTATCTCATGAAGAAGAACAGAGCGGAAAGCTTCTGTAGTTTTTGTATTTGCCAAGTTAATACTTACTAATCCAAGCTCCTTTGTTGCTGAGCCGCTTTCTCTGCCAGTGGGGTCGTTATAAAATTCAACATTTAGATTTTTTAATGTTGGGTACCTTTTAAATAACTCTTTATGCTCAAAAAATTCCCCTAACTTTGTACGTGTACCCTCAGTGTATTCACTTGTAACTTCTTTAAATTCATCTAGAGTTACCTGAAGCCTACCTAATTCTTTATTTTGCTTGAAAATATCTTCGAAAGACTTAACTGTAGATTTAGAATCGTCTATGTAGAATCTCCACTGACCATCATTAGGATCTACGTACCAGTTAGTCTTTTCCCAGATTTTTTTATTGGTGTTAAAATCTATTCCACCTTCTTTAAGAGTATCCGAATCTATTTTTGAGGACTGCTTTAAAAGTTTCTGAGCTTTCTTAAATCCCCCGCCAGTGCCAGCGTCTTTCATTCCTACGCCACCAAATATTCTCATGGTATTAGAAGTGTTTCCACCAGGGACTTTACCTAGAGTAGATGCCGTAGCAGTACCTCCAGTTAAACTAAAGACATCCCCAAAAGTAACTTCCCCTAAATCCTTTTTACCAGATAAAAGATTTCCAGGGATACTGAAAGTTTCCCAAGCATCTCCTAAAGACTCCTTGAGGAAATTAATAATTTGTTCTTTGGAAGGTGCAGTAGGGTTAGCTAAGTAGTCTTTAACTACAGGTACTATATCCTGTTCAATTTTTTCTCTGCCTGTGCGTTGGTCAGGGTCAGGTTTTACAAAGTAAGTTCCACCAAACACAGTTCTAAATTCTTTATTGCCAGCTTCATCGACAACACCAGTCCACCTATCTGACTCACTTGCATCTATAGGTCGGTTAAAGAATGGCACATTAGCAATAGACATTGCAGAAGTCTGTTCTTCTTCAGGCACTTCTACAGGATTTGCATCTGCAAACTTCTTGCCCTCTGCAGTCCAGCCCAGTGCTTCTTCAGTTTGTGTGGATACATCACCACCTTCATTAAACTTTAAAGTTTCACTTCTTTCCTTAGCAGCTTTAACGGCGTCAGTCTTACTCTTATGGGCACTTGTAGGTTCTATAACTTCTGCATCAAGCATCATACGGAGTATGTCTTCATCATAAGCATATCCCTTATGAATAGTAGGTACATTAATCCACTGACCTTTGTATTTAAAGGTAGTAGATTTTTCAGAGACCATCTCACCACTAGGTGTTTCATACACCTCACGGCCAGCTTGAGTTGTTTTACCTGTAGACTTACCCACTTCAGCCATTAACTTTATCCCGTAAGTATTTAAATTTATTTAAACAGGCTGCTTGGCCTTGCAAACGAAACAAATCCTCAGCCCTAGTAGCTTGCTCCATAGATTTATGTACGTCATTAAGACGGTTTTCTAGCTCTGCAAGAAAAGATTCCCACAGAGCTTTGTCATTTACCAAGGGTTTAAGGTTATTCATTATTATCCTGGGCTTTGATTAGTATTAGCTGAGAAGCCCTGTTCTCCTGGCTGAGGGGCTGTACCGATACCTATGTTACCACCCCCTCCACCTGCAGTGTCAGTCACTCCTGGTGGGCCTCCAGCGCCCTCAGGGGCTTGTCCTGCTGGTGGTGCTGGTGGTGGGTTAGCTTCTCTAAACTTTTTAAGGATCTCCGCTTGGACAGCTGCATCACCCATAGAGTTTACTAGCTTATCAGGATCAAGATCCATTGACTTAGCAATCTCACGAATAATATAGTCCATCTTAGCAAAAGGAGCTAGTACAGGATTCTGTACAACTTGAAGGAACTGCATCAGTCTTTGGCTACGTACTTCGTTAGCCATCAAGCTTTCTGTACCACGAGCCTTTACATCAAGGTCACCCTTAATCTCTGGGTCGTAGTCAAACTGCATGTTGAAGTGAAAGAATGCTTTTGCAAGTGGGCCTAGTAAGTAATCATCTACGTTCTTAATGACGTTTCTGATACTACCGTTGGCTGCAGACATAAGCATAGAGATGCCTGAAGCTGTACGTCCTACACCAGATACACCTGTCTGCCCGTGAGCAAACGAAGGAAAGCCAGTAGATTCATCGGCAAGCACACGGGCCTTATCAAACATCTGCATGTTCTCGTTAGACACGTTAGGGAACTTAGTACCGAAGATAGCTTGGCCAGGAGCACCACCTTGACGACGAAAGACTTTTCCAGGATAGACACTAAGGTCTTGTCCAGGAACTAGGTTAGTCTCATCTACTTCAATTAGCATATTGCCTGACAGTGCAGCATTATCAACGGCCATTCTCATAAAGCCGTTCATCAATGTCTGAGTGTCATCCATGTTCTCTGCAAGACCTACGCCAAACATTGAATAGGGATTTACTTCGTAAGGTACTGAGTAGTAAGGAATAATAGATGGAGTAAACGGATTCATTACAAGACGTAGTACTTGTCCATTACAAACCCAGATATTTACAGAGACCTGATCCATATCTTTTAGTTCTTTTGGAATGTCTACATCATGCCCTTCGAGCACTTCTGTATCCACATTACCCCAGAACTCTAGGACTTCAAAACGCTCAGCATTAGATTCTTGGGAGTCATCTTCCATGACCTGTTCCCACCACTCTTTAGTGTAGGACTCACCCATATTAATAGCTGTGTCAATTGAGTTTTTACGGAAGAAAGGTCTGTTCTTGAGACTGCGTAGCTGTGTGCGAGACATCTTGTGACGCTCAACAACATACTCAGCTTCATCCATATTAGCTGCATCTGGATCAGGGTAGAAGTTCCAGACAGATACAGAAGATGTCTGTGGGACTGTTTTATAAATTGGTTCGTATTCACCCTCTTCAGACCAGTTAGGGTATTCTTTATCTACAGCAAACGGGCCTTTCATAACCCCTGTGCCAAACAGTGCGCATTCAAAAGCTGCTACACGTAACTGCTTGTTCGCATTAGATTCTTCTAGCTGGTCATGGATTTTCTTTTCCATTTTCTTAGCAGAGATCATAGCTGGGTGTATAGTAACTTCTGTAGCTGTACCACCAGTACCTTCTTTCAGCTCTGCAATAACTGGAGAAAGTTTTTTCTCTAGTCCTGCAAGTCTTTCACGAAGGTCTGTAGATGTTTCTCCTGGAAGAAGTTTCATATCTTCTGGTGAAAAATCTGACTTAGCTTTTTGCATGTCAGTATTAGTTTCAAAGTTTACTGACTCTGCAACACCCTCTGGTAAGGTAGTGGGGTCAATAGAAATAGGAAACTTATTATTGCCAAATAGAACTTCTACAATCTGACCATATGCAGCTAGTACTTTTGTCTTAGTTACTTTTACAAAGACTTGTGACTTCTCAGTAGAAGTAAACTGTACATCAGATCCATATAGTCCACGGTAGTTACGGTAGGCTTTAACCCACCGTTGTTCCTCAGTTTCTCTCGAAGTAGACGCTTTTGAGTATCTCTCAGTAACTAGAGAGATAATGCTCCCTACTACTGGATCAGAGTACCCACCTTCATCCATGTCCTCGACAGCCCTAGATTCAACAGAGTCCATAGCCATTTCATTTTCAAAGATTTCGTCTTCTTCCATATTACTTCCTAATAGCCAAAGGTGGGGTCGCTTACTTGAAACCCTGTATTCGAAGCTGGGTTATAATCAAATAAACTACTTCTTGGTCTTGTCATTACACCATAACGCAGTGCATCATAAAGGTGATCTTCTGAGTGGGTATCTACATCTTCGGGATTGTTCTTATCCAGTGGGATAGCAGGTAACTGTGAGATTAAGTTCTTACAAGTATTGAAGATAACCATACGTGGTTGTTCTGTAAACTCATCTACCTGCAGTCGTCTGTGTATTTCGTTTTTACCTGAGACACGAGAACCTTTAGATCTATCTGCAGGTCTCCATCGGCAACCCTTAACAATCATTTGTTCTGCTAAGGAAGGCCCAGTGTCTCCACGCTTATGCCACAGAGAACTATCAAGTACACCATAACGTATTTTCTCTTCGGACTCAACATCTAATATCATATCTGCAAGATCTGTAGCTAAGACTTTCTTAACGTACATCTCACGATAGATAATCAGTTGCTCATCAGGAGCCACTGCAATCCAAACAATTCCACTGTAAGATCCATAACCATAGTCAGCTGCTCTAAACTTTGCCCAGCTGTGAGGAATATCAAATGGTTCTACAACGTGTAGCTTACGGTTAAACTCAGGAAAAGCTGCTCCCTCGTTAATGTCCCAATCCCCTTCCAACAATTGTTTTCGCTGGTGCTCAGGCAAAGAGAGTAGGTTGGCTTCGTACATCCCATCATCAGAAAGATAGGGATTATCAAAAAGAGTCGCAGGAATAAACCTTCTCTTAAATAGAGGTTGTCCCTCTCTTGTATGACCCTTAGGCCAAGTAATAGTTTCTCCAGTTTCTACATCAGTAGCCCAGAAAGCTTTTCTAGGTGTCTCTGGGTCAATAAAAGTCTTCTTAACCCACTGATGTCCTGGACCTCCAGGGTTAGTAGTAGCTCTCATGTAGAGAGGTAGCCCACTAGCTGAAGTAGTACGTAAGCGTGAACGCATATAGTTCCACGGGTAAGGTGAAGACCACTGAGTAAGCTCGTCAAAGCCAATCCAGTTAAAGGCCTGTCCTTGGTATCTCATGACATCATCGTCACGGTCAAGGTAAGACATCCACAGAGTCGCACCGCTAGGTGCTACCCAAGTCTTATCTCGTTCCATAAACTTAATCCCTGGGATAGCCCGTGGGTAAAGTTGTTTGGATACCGAGATAAGCTCTCTGAGTTCCTCAGTACTACGACGAACTAGGAGCATCTGGGCGTTAGGATTGTTCAAGTACCTCACTGGGTCAGCAATCATTGCGTATGATTTACCGCCTCCAGCTGAGCCACCGTATAGAACTTCCTGCTCTGTAGACGCTAGAAATTCTGTCTGTGGCCCTGGATTGGGTTCAAAGAGAATCTCCCGCTGTGCTGCAACTACATCTATAGGCGCAGGCTTAACCTGTGCTGGAACTTTCTTCGACGGGGCGTCTTCTACCAAGTCGATTGCTTTCGAGCTTTTCCGCTTTTTCTGCTGCCTCTTTGTACCTTTCGGCGTAGAAGCGTTGGATTGAAGCTGCTGCCTTACGTTTTTGCTCAATCTTAACCCTCTTAAACAAACCTACATGAGATATATATCTACCAGAAGTTTCACTTAACCATGCAGATACCTCACGATAACTGTACTGATTTAAGTGTTTCTTAGCTTGCTCAAAAAGCTCTAGCTCTTCTGGGATTGGTAATAGTATATCAGGGTCAGTGGGGTCTTGTCTATACCCAAAAGGAAGAAATCTCCCCACCCTAACTAACGGTACCCACTCCCACTCACCACCGATCTTTTCCGGTTTAGGTAGTTTCCAAGTTTTAGTTTTCATTTTCTTTTGGAGGCAATATAAACAAAGGACTTTCAGTCTTCACTTCAATTTTGTCAGTCTTAACAAAACCTGCACGATCCATAAAGTCTTTTGCAGCTGCCATCTTCTCTTTGTTGCCCAAATCTGTGGGTGATCTCATTACTTGCATCATAGCCCAAGCTGCCGCTGGACCACGAGTTGCGATAAAGTCTTTAGTTCTCTCAGCTACTTCGCCTTTTAGCACAGACATAACAGTAGTAGAGGACGTACCTTCGGCATACCCTGCAAGCTTAAGAGCTTTAACAGGGTTGCCTTCGGCTTCTTCAAACAATGCATCCAAGAATGCTTGTTGTTTCTCAGTGAGGTTTCGGCCCATATATTTTCTGCCTTATTTCAGTGCGTGTAACACCTATATCATGCAAGTCTTTTGCTGACATATTGTTTAGTACCCAGTAGTCTGCTCTGCGTTGCATACGTTTTACATGACGGTCCCATGCACGGTTAGCAAAAGCTTTAATATGTTTAATCATTCTTCTATCCTAATTTAAGTAAACCCTTACTTGGGTTAGGATAGTTTTACATAAACAGTTATAACATACCAATGCTAATAATGCAACCCCGTCATTACCCTACTGGGATAAAGGTCTCTGTTACAGTAATAATAGTATCAATGTGACCAGAATTAGCGGGAGTCACCTGTATCTTATCTCCAGATTGGAGAACTAGATCTATATTACTATGAGTAACTGACGTATCGTGTGCAATGCTTTTGTTATTTAGGAACTTAGAGGTGTAGGTATCAGCAGCTACATACCAATTTACATCGACCGTGTTGGTTCCACTAGTTGCACCATTGACTATATGAATAAAAGTAACCTCTGCTATACAGTTAGCAGGGCAAGTATACACGTTTTCAGTAGCTGTACCTGTGTTGTGTCCATATACTGAACGTATACGTGAGGGCTTGCCTTGATTGTTTAGTGACATTACTTTTAGCCTTTATCCAGAGTAGAGTTATCTTTTACGTCTAGCTTTTGCATTGTCAGTTTTGTCTAGGATATTAGCTTTATCCATTTGCTTTTTAGCTTTCTTATTAAACTCTGCTTGAGACAGACCAGAAGGAAGGCCAAAAGCAAGTCTCTTAATGGCGTTGTTATTAACAATACTTAGGTACTCTTTAAAGGTAACTCCATTAAACTTTGGTGTGCCAGTAGAAGGGGGCACTTGTCCTCTGCTAGCTTTATTTTTATCTAAAGCTCTGGTAGCCATCTCGATGACACCATCACCTCTTCCACCCTTAGTGTTAGAGAGTTTGGTCGTTGTCACTCTTGGAATAGTGATGCCTGTTGTAACGTCAGACTTAGGTCTAAGCTTAGGACGAAGTGATGTCTTAACACCCCCACTCTTTTTAGCTGGGGCTGACAGATCTGAAGCAGTAGCAGCGATCATTGTCTTACCATCTTTATTTGTGTAATAAAGACTACCAGCCTTTTTAGCTGCAGAAATACTCTTGTACTTACCTGCGCCTTTTTTAGCTTCTGAGGTTGAAAGACCCTTAGCTTTTTGGTTAGAGTTAATCCACTCTTTTAGTGACATCTTAGCCATTACTTATTTTCCTTTTTGAGTAGGCTTCATAGAAGCCCCACAGTTTGCTTTAACTACACCACCGTGGGCATACCCAGTCTTCTTTGTCATGCCCCCCTTCATGTAACCAGACTTATGGTCTGAGTCTTTCATCATGCTACCGTCTGGCATCTTGTGCATACCTTTTTTCATAGTTAGTCCGCCTTCTGAAGCTCTAAATTTTGCAGTCTTCTCTGCAATTTTCTTTGGTTGTTTAACAAATTGTTTACCTGCTGCTGAGCCTTTACGCTTAGCTGCGGTTGTAGCTGCATACTCAGACGACGACAAAGCTTCCCTAGCCTTCTTAGGTAGGTACCTCTCACCAGTCTTTGCGCTGGGCTTACCTGACTTGGTACCCCATTTTTCTTTCGTCCAGTCCTTAAGCGATTTTTGAGAAGCCTTCATTATTTGTAGCCTCCACCTTTTGCTTTGTACTGCTTAGCAACCATCTGGGCTTTTCTCGCAGACCATTGTCCAGGCTTACCACCTTTGGAACCTGCCTTGGCTTGTGCCACAATCTTCTTACGCATGCCAGGTTTTGTGTAGTTATTAGCTGCATTAACTGTAGACTTCTTGGGTGTGGTCATTATGCGGATTCCCCTATCTTTAAACAACTATCTTTAGCAAAGATACCCTGAGAAAGTAAGTAACTAGCCATTTTATATGAATCATCCTTACAGGCAGACTCACTATAGAATACTCTATCCTGATTGGCAAGAACGTGGCACGAGGTAGCTAGTGAAGTACTACAGGCCACTACGATAGCTACCCACATTACCACTTTACCTTATCTGCCCAGTAAGCTGCGGACATCTTACCTTTTTTAATATTCTTACCGTGACGGGCTTTAAAGCTAGCACGTTTCTTTTTCATTTTGTCAGACTCACCAGACTTGGGTTTACCTGCAGTAGACGCACCCTGTTCCCCAAAGCGGATCATCTTAATAGTACTATCTTCTTTAGCTAGCACTACATGAGATTTCTTAGGGTGGTCAGGTGTACGCTTAGGTTTGTTGTAACCTGAAAATTTTTCACCTCTATAGTCTACTGACATGGTGTATCCTTACATCAATTCAAAGTGAGGACCATCAATGAAGGGTCTTCTACCTTGGCTACGGCGTAAGTCAATGTATGTCATCATGGCTTCTTCTGCTGTACCTGGGTACGTACAGATGTCACCTTCTGACCAAGCTGCACCCCACTTGACTGCAACACCAAGTTCTTCAGCAGCTTCTTTCATTGCATCACAAAGGTCATCATACACATTCAACTCCCAGCAACCCTTACCATCCACATAGGCCATAAGGTCTACTGCACGGCCTTCTAGGTGCTTACTCTTCATGGTCTGTGACCTACCAGCAGCAAACAACTTCTCTTGCTCCTCTAAGGTACGCATACCGAATGTAACACCGAAGTCTATCTTGGTGAGTTCAATAGCTCGTTTAACTACAGCTACTAGATTCTCATCTACGCCTTCGAGTTTACCTAGGCTACGGTTAGATAGTTTAAATGCCATTATTATTTCTTTCCTGTAAAGAATTTAGATACTGATCTCATACCGATGCTAGCACTTACAATGCCACCTAGTGAGTACTGGTACCATGTAGGCATAGTCTCAAGTGCTGTGAACCCAGCTTGGACTATAGCATTACCCCAGTCACCACAGAATGCGAGGATAAGAGGGATACTAAACAGTAGAGTAATCCACTCATCCTTCCAGCTATTCTGTGTAGCTTTGATTGCTTCAATGTCCCAGTCAATCTCACCAGTAGCTTGTTTAACTCTAATCTCTGCATTAGCTTTCTGAACTGCAACCTTACCGTCAAGGTATGTTGAAGCTAGATTACCTACAGCACCTAGGATTTGACCTATCATTTGCTTGGAACTTTCTTAGCTAAGTTAGTTACACCCATAAAAACAGATACCACACCAGCAACAGACACAAAGTAAATGCTGGCCATGCTGCCGATAATCGTTGAAGCACTGTCCAAACCGAGAGCACTTGTGAGTACCACACCAAAAGGATAAAGGAGCATTCCCCACAAAGCAAACCAAGCCATCTTTCTAGTTTGGTCTCTGTGGGCGTCCTCATCTTCTAAACGTCTCCGCTTATCATCTAATAAGATTTTATTCCACTCAGACTTTTCGATGGAACCATTCCCATTCTTGTCTGCTTCTTCGAAGGAAGTCATCCGTATTCTCTTTCTCGTCCAGGATCTAGTACATCTTTACGATCTAGCATACCCTCTAAGTACATAGCTCTCTCTACATGATCGAGAGTATACTTAGTTCCTGTATCCTGATAGATTTTTTCTCTTACGTAGAATACATCTGATCTTGGTATGTGAACTCTACGGAGTCTAGCTGCATCTCTACCTGCTAGAGCAAGATAAAATTCTTCTAGCACAGATTCAGAGGCAAATAGTTTTGGTTTTGACATTAGTAGTTATACCTTTAAAATTCCTGACGTCAAGTCTAAAAGACTACGACAAAAAAATTTGTACATCTAGACTTAGGCTTGGGGGTACTTAAGTATTACTTAAGTAATATATTTATATATATATATTAAGTATAATTAATTAGGTAATACTTAAGTAACCTTACTCTAGTATATACTTAAGTATATTATATAGTACCTTCTGCCCGGCTGTCAAGTAGCAGCTAAGAATAAATAGTAATAATTATTACTTTGTATTGACCAAGAGGACAACATATCTGTCGTATCCCTAGTAACACCCCCGATTCTACCCCAGTATACCCTGAGAGCCACGGAGAAGCTCTCTCATTGCAGCTAAAGGGGTCTGGTAAGCAGACATACCTGGGGGATACTAGCGTGATTCTACGGGGCTTATAGTAAATGTAACATTATAACACTAATAAATAGTGGATTACTGCTATAAAATGGGGTTTCTACTGCAGTAGTACTGATATTGGGCTGTATTACTAAAGTAGTTAACAGATTGTAAAATACTCCCCGCTGTCATTGGGTATATACGTATACGTACAGGGGTGGGGTGGCCCATACGGGGGGTATAATAGGTCAATACTCCTGACCTACCCCAGTAAACAGCAGGTTTCTACAGCTAACCCATTGATATTGCTACATAATTTATACAATAGAGTATTATATGAGGGCAAGTGTTCTCGATTTGTTCCGGAGTATTGCAACTGCGACTCACTCGCAACTAGCAAGTAGAACCCAAGCACTACCCCAATGAGTCAGTATACATGACCTACCCCCTGTTCCTCTTTTGTTCTACGTCAATAGTCCTGACATATCTCATGTTCTCTCTTTGTTCTATTCCAGTAATAGGTCACCACTACTTACCTATTGCCCAGTCTATTCCGTTCTCTCTTTGTTCTTTTACTGCCGTGAACAAAAGCAGAACACGACGTAGACCCCGATTTTAGCCTCATACAGTACCGTTAGACAATTTCAGCACCTCAAGTATCCTAGACAACCTTTGCGGCTAACTTATTGATAACTAACACTTTTTTCTGTAGTCCTTGTAACCTATTGATATTAAACAGTTTTCCTAGATTTCCCCCTTATACTATATAATATAAAAAATGTGTTCTCCTTTTGTTCTCATTCTACTTGATAATCATTCGCAACAACAATTTGTTTTCGTTTAAAATCAATGACTTAGCAGATAATCTCAATTATTTATTAGATAATTTACTTGCGAACCATTCGCAACGAATCACTCAACCCACTGATTTAATTAGATATTTATTTACTGATTCGGAAATTATCCAATGTTTTCAATGGGGTTGCGTTGATTGTCCACTCCTGTCAGATATTGGTTATCGGATTTCAACGGCGCTTCGGTTACCTTAGAAATCCTTTTCAGCCTAGGGCAGTGACCCACGTTATTTGACATTGTAAATATCCCCGAATGGTAGGCTCACGCCGATAATCCCAGACTGACAATCTGTATTTCATGACGATATTCGGGGTTATAAATAGTTATGTTGCCCTAGTGTTTTGGGCAGTAAATAAAAGGCTCATGATAAATGGGCGCAGAAAAACGCAAGTAATCCCTACAAATTAGCCGCTAGAACCTAGCCTGTACGCCCCCGAATATATCGGAGGGTCTACTGTGTGATACGCTAGCGCATGGACTGCTTTGACCTGTGTAAACTGGCCGCTATCAGAGTATCTCGATGGTGGACTGTACCAGTTAGGGTCAGTATGTGCCAGCATACAAAGCATATCGCATGGTGTGGTGTGTTTTGTTGAATGGCAATATAGGAGAAATGCTATGTCTACTGATTATGTAAAAAGCTGGGTATCAAACGCCCGTGGTGCGGAATATGGTTTCTTTAAGGCTGTGCAATATGCACTGGAACAATTTGATGAGAAAAATAATCTACCGCTGTATGCGCTGATTGCTTTCACGAATGGTAAAAAATACGGTACTTATAAAATTGAGGATGGGTACAGCCTAAAACAATTCTCTGCGCCTCTCAAGCGTATCTTGGCTGTAGCATTGTGGGATGTGAAGTTTACTTTCAAGGATGGTAAAGCTGGTGTTGTCGTGGGTAAAGGTGGTGGCTTGAACCTTGAAGGTTTACAGTCTGTCGCAATGCTTGCAGCGTCTAAGTGTGCAGTGAAGTCAACTGCGTTTGATAACTCTTTCCCTAAACCCGAGAAACCTGCAAAAGAATTTGACGCATTTTCTTGGGCTGAACGTAGCGTAAAAGCTAACCCTGATAAACTTGAGGCAATGATTGCAGCACTACAGGCACAGCGTTCAGGTCTCAAAGTTGCAGCATAAATCCCACCCTAAATATAAAGTAATGCAGCACCCTATGTGAAAGCGTGGGGTGTTCTCTCATGAAAGGAATTGATATGACTAATACAGAAAAAGGTAGGTATGTTTTGTCTGGGTGGTACGAGGTGGAATCAGGTGCTGAGCCTGTGTTTGTCAGGGGCAGGGACTTAACTGACTGTGTGCAGAAACTTGTGCAGTACGACAGTGACTTTGGGCACACTGAGGCCGAGCTTATGGGTGGATACCTAGTGCCTGACTATGATGTGACCAGTGATGCCTTGCTTCAAGCTATACAGATAGGCGTCAGTGAAGCTAGAAAATCGGGGTGGATGTGATGGGTAAAACTGTAAGGGTATATATTGATGACATATTCTATATGACAATGCCTGAGGTGCGTATAGAAGGTATGCTTGTGACGCTTAGAAGTAAGGGCATCACGAACGTAACAGTACGATAGTATCAGTCTGCGCACCTTAACTGGTGCGTGGTGTGATACCATTGAGGTATCTTATAATTATCTGAGGAGATAAATCATGACTAATACTACAGCAAAATGTGCGATTCGCTATAACTTTTCTGATGCAAAGTGGATGGAGATTTGCCAGTATTACAGCAACCATACTGCACCTGCAACTCTGGCTCACTTTGATCTACAACTGTCCACGTTTACTTTGTCGTATCACTATAAGCGTCTTGGGTTCCTGCCTAAGTCTGCTGCACGTAACCCTGATCCAGCACGTACCGCTGCGCCTAAGACTTTGCCTAAGGGTAGGATGAACACTGTAATCAAACGTGGTGGGTACATCATGAATGGTAGGGTGATGTCTGCTACTGAGTTTGGTAAGCTACGCAGTAAGCTAAAGGTAGGTGATACATTCAAGGTGGTCACTGTTACCGAACATAAAGTAGGTATCATGGATGCCTAATTCATAGCCCCATGCTTAATTGTGTGGGGCATTATTTTTGGAGGATGTAAAATGAAGTATACTTTAGTGGCTGTGAATCAACCAGAACGGTTTCCAATACTATACTCTGAGGTTGTGACACAGTATAAAACATATGCAGTCGAGGAGGATCGTGCTGTAATAGGTGATGCAGAGGAACTTGTGGGTGGGTTTGTCACACTAGATGACGGGCACAGGTACTGGGTACACATCAGCTCAGCTCATGGGTTCATGGTAAAGCGTGAGGTGGTACCTGACGAGGACGAGATTGACCCAGTGATCAAACAGTGGGGGCCATACGAGAAGTACATGGTCAAGAGGTCCAAGGGATACCTTAATGCTGAAGTAGATATACCTCTGTTTAATTGGTTTGTAAACTACTTTGTGGCCAATCACGGACTGTCTGGTATCGGCACTAATGTCATAGAAAGATTCAACTGGCGTAGTAGGCTTCATTGCTTCGTACCTATACGATCTAAGATTAGTGCAGGTAAGATCAGTATCTATAAAGACCTTGATATGCGATTGCAAGACAGGCAAACAGTTATGAAACCTGGCCGTGCTATATCTATGATGTTCCCTGAGCTTGATCACAAGCAGGTCATCCTGTTGGGCAACGACTATCTAAATAAGTTTCGTATCAGAGACTTAAAGTTGTCTACAGGTTCTGACAGGAGTGATTTCAAAGAAGCTTATGCTGGTTCTCAAGCGGAGGTGGAGAACATAGATACCACCTGTCAACGCAAGTCATCTGCATCCAGCTGCATGAGATATGACTTCAGTAACCTTGAGTGTCACCCCGTAGAGGCGTATGCCAGTGGAGACTTTATTGTAGTCAAGGTAGCTGACACTGATGGGCGCATAGCTGGTAGGTGTGTAGTGTACACAAAGCACAAGAGTGGTATACCTCAAGCTGGTCCTATGTATGGTGTATCAGAGCAAGCACTTGACATGCTAGAGGCACACCTGTTAGAGATAGGTGCAGAGATAGAAGACCCCGAATGGTCTGGCTCAAAGCTACTCGCCATTCCTGCTTATGATCATCAAGGAGGTCAATTCATTGGACCTTACTTAGACATTGAACCACGTACCCTAGGTCTCTCTGAGTGTGGTAAGTATCTTATCCAAGAATATGATGGTGATGTAGATGCCAGTCAGTACCAAGGTATCTTGGGTGACACTGGTGAGCCCTGTGTCAACTGCGGTGATCCTATGAACGAAGGGGACTCTATGTGGTCTGACCATTGGGAGGGTAACTCATGTGACTACTGCTTTAACGAGAACCATTTCTGGTGTGAGTATGCTGAAGAGCACTTCCATGATTCTCAGGCTAACATAGCCTACTGCATGGCTCAGAACGGTCGTAGACTAGAGTTGACTGTCTCTACATGGGCACTGGAAGAGGGTGACGGCTTTGTGCTTTGTAATGACGATAAGAATTGGAGCATTGATGATGTATGTTGGTGTGAAGAAGAAAATTCTTGGGTCTCACCGCAGTCTATGGATGACTACTTCTTCTCTGATTGGGATGGTGATTTGTACCCCAACGGTAGGCTATGTACTACAACAGATGATGAGTTAGTATCTTACCAAGAGTTGAAGGACTCAGGCGATCAGTGGATACAGAACCCAAACAATTATTGGTATAAACAAGAGGAAGAAAAATAATGTATAGCTTAATTGAAATGCTGCGTTACAAGCGACCTGAGGGTAGTGAGACGCAAAGAGATTTCTGTAACAGGTTTCTCGAACCTATGTTTGGTTTACCTGACAGACATGGTAACTACACACTGAGTGTGGGTGACAAGCCTAACCTGTGCTTCACTGCACATCACGACACAGTACATCGTACTGAGGGCATGCAGCAATTGATTGTCGCAAACGATGTAGTATCTATCGCAGACAGTACAAAATCTAATTGCCTAGGTGCTGATTGTACGACTGGTATATGGCTCATGCTCAACATGATTGAGGCTGGTGTAGCTGGTGTGTATGTAGTCCATGCAGCAGAGGAGTCTGGATGTAAGGGCAGTCGGGCTTTGGTAGAGGATAACCCTGCGTGGATCAGTAGTGTTGATGCTGTGATCTCCTTTGATAGGCTTGGTGATACGTCTGTAGTAACACACCAGATGGGTATACGTACTGCATCAGAGGCTTTCGCTAAGTCTTTCTCCAAGGCACTGGGTATGCCTGAGTTAGTGGCTGATGATGGTGGCTCTTACACAGACAGTAACGAATACATCGGTGTTGTGCAAGAGTGTACTAACATTAGTGTAGGTTACTATGGTCAGCATGGCGTCAATGAAACACAAGATCTAAAGTATGCAGAGCTACTTGCTACAGCACTTGTGTGTGCTGACTGGACTCAGCTAGTCTTTGAACGTGACCCAGCTTCAAGAGAAGATATCTGGGATGACTTTAGTTACAGAGGTTTCAGTAAGCCTGACGAATCTAACATACAGGCAATGAAAGATCTAATACAAGATCACCCTCAAAAAATAGCAGAGTTACTGGATGACTGGGGTATCAACTACTACTCACTTGCAGAGGAAGCGTGTGTAGATGACAGTCGTTATTACTATGAGTCTGTTAACCGGAATAAGTATTATTATTGATGAGACAGAATGTCGCACTTGACAAGATCGTCAAGCTCACCTATATAATATACTTAAGTATTACTTAAAGAATATACTTTATAATATATCTTATAAATATATATACTTAAGTACTACTATAGTACCCACCCTTAGCTCAGCTGGATAGAGCAACTCACTTCTAATGAGTAGGCCGTAGGTTCGAATCCTACAGGGTGGGCCAAGGAGATCAGCATGGATGATCCTCATGACGACTGTACACATTGGTTAGGAAAGATATGAAATACAAGGATGCAGTAGACAGCTACTTTAGAACGAGGCACTTTGCTTCACTCTCTGCCTCCTCTCAGAGAGGTTACGAAGCTTGTCTCACATCCTTTGGTCGTATGTCTGTGATGGGCAAGAGGATTAGTAAGATTAATATCAACAGTATTAATGTTCTAATCTGTACTGAGATGTACGACACATGGGAATCGGAGACATCTACATCAAATGCAAACCACAATGCTAGGGTGTTCTCTGTTCTCATGAACTACTTGGTGTCGTTGGATCTCTTAAACCTCAACCCTATGGCTAGGGTACGCAAGAGAACCAGCACACCTCGTTCAGTTATCTGGACTCACGATCAGGTGATGAAGTTTCTTGACGTTGCCTTCACAAAGTTTGAGTGGAGGAACATAGGTATGATTGTACTTATGTGTTATGAGTGGGGTCAACGTCCTGTTGATATAAGAAACCTTAAGTGGGATGATGTGGACCTTGATGAGAAGTCTGTAACCATCACCCAAAGTAAACGTGGTGCAGTGGTTGAGTTACCTATACCAGATAATATATTTGACATGCTATCTGAACAGAAGGGAGACTGGGACTTCCAACAGTGGGTGGTACCCTACCACAAGGCAGCAGACAGGTCTTACAGGCCACTAACCGTCCATAACATGACAGCCCTGCTGGCGGAGGTTAAGGCCACTGCAGGGCTTCCTGATGACCTAAGGGTGGGTGACCTACGTAAGACTGCGATAGTGCAGATGATTGAGAGTGGTGTAGACCAGCTTGCAATTCAATCTGTATCAGGTCATAAGAGTGTGGCAAGTCTTAACCCCTATAATAAATTCAGTTTGAAAACTGCTAAGTCTGCATTGGACAGGCGGCAGAGACAATGATAAGGAGATGAAGTATGAACACTGTATGGGTACTGATGTGGTTTGTCTTTGTACCAGACCAAGGGGTTCGGTACTATGACTTAGGTAATTACGATAATGAGACACTGTGTAGGGCTAACCTCAAGGGTGCTGCCGTTATGGTGAACAGTGACAACGAAACAATAGATTGTATTGGAGTGACCGTCGATGATTGAAGCAACATATGTAGACCACATGGGCAGTGACCTGTCAGTAGTAAACGCAGCACGGGTTAGCTTCGGTAAGAAAAGTGAGTGGGCTTATCTTGATTGGCGTCACAGTACCATGCATCCTCAACTAAAGATTCTAAGTGATCGTGACACCAAGCTAATCAAGTACCTAGCCAAGCATAAACACCTGTCACCCTTCGGCCATGCCTTTGCATCCTTCCACGTCAAGGCTCCCATCTTCGTAGCCCGACAGCTAGTGAAGCATAAGTTCTTACGTTGGAATGAGATCAGTCGTAGGTATGTCAGTGATGCACCTGAGTTCTACCACCCTGATGTATGGCGTGGACAGGCTAAGGATAAGAAGCAGGGTAGTGCAGGTGAAGTACAGGGCATTAACATCAAGACAACACAACGTCTTGTAGCTATGTTATATGATCACCTCCTAGAAGAGAATGTGTGTGAGGAACAGGCACGTATGGTACTGCCTCAGAACACTATGACTGAGTGGTACTGGTCAGGTAGCCTTGATGCCCTTGCTGATATGTGTAACCTACGGTGTAAGCCTGACACACAAGAAGAGACACGACAGGTGGCTAATCAGATTGATCGTAAGATGATTGAGCTATTCCCTGTAGCATGGGATGCACTAATGGATTAATCCTTTGACTAAACTAGAAGATATACTAATGACACCAGAGTATTAGTTAAGAGGCAATACTTGCCATTACTAATACCCCAGTAGTAGGAGATGATGAGTGACCAAACGTATCCCCATGAAGGGTGGTGATGAGTATGACGGCCTCACTAAAGCACGTAAGTTTTACATGTGGAAACGTGGTCAGCTAAAGAAGATCAAACGTGCGTACAATAAACGATTCCGTAAGCATACAAAGGAGAACAAGTAATGTATTATCGTAAGGCTAAGATACGTAGTTTCTACCTCATGGACATGGATAACCTTGATAACGCTCAAGAAATGCTGAGGCCTGAAAACAAAGACTACTACAGGGTACCAAACTCACCTCAGTACCACATGTCTGCTCCTCAAGTAAGAGACATGATGAATGTTGTTTCAAGTGTAGCTGAACGTACTGGTGGCTACCCTGATCGTATAACTTGGTGGGTTGAAGTTGAAGAGTTAAAAGGACAACTAGTAGAAGTGACTGACTATAACGAACTAGAAAACTACTAGCTAAAAAGGAGAATACAGATGACTAAAGATATTAGCAAACCTATCAAGGTAACAGAGATAGAAGAACATGAAGATGGCAGTGCTACCTTACAGGTTGAGTGTGACCCTGAGACATTTGAAGCTATCTTTAACGTAGGTTTTGTCACCTTAGTTGAGCGAGGTCTAAGCCATGAGTAGTCAATACTTAGTTAAGTTTGAGGTGGATGAAGATGAGTGGGCGTATGCCTCTGCAGAGAACCCCTTTACTTACGAATCAAAACCTTTGATCTTTGAAACAAAAGGGGAGGCTGAAGCCCATCTTCTTAGGTACAACAACGCATATGTAGTAGAGCAAACAGACATAAGACCTTTGACTACAGATGAACGTAGTCGAGCTAAGGTCAGGGCACTAATTAACAGGGGTATATAATGCTGAAGTTTAATCAAGAGATAGTCAATGAACCAGACCACTACGCAAGGTGGAAGATAGAACCTATCACCTACATCATGCGCAATGGCTTTGAGTTCTGGCGGGGTAACATCATTAAGTATGCTAGTCGTGCAGGTTTTAAAATGTATGACGACAAGACAACCATTGAGTCAGAGATCATAGACTTAGAGAAAGTTCAACGGTATTGTCAGATGCGTATCAACCAATTAAATGGAGAGGAAAAGCTTTAGTTATGTATACGGTTGAGTTTGACCACGACCTAATAACTATCATAACCTTAGATGAACGAGGTGAGTTCGGTGATGTTGAGATTACACTAACTGACAATGGTTCTGTTTTTATAGCCCAGCATGACGAGGAGTCGGGGAGTTCTGATATGATTATGTTAAGTCAACAACAGCTGTTGGATATAGTAGCGTCCATGAACAGTACAGAAGGTATGTACAAGTTAAGGTTAGGGGGTGATTTTTGATAGCTCTTTGGGTCGGGGTACTGATGTACCTCCTAGGTGTTATGCTGGTCTTAGGTTTAGTAGAACCTCTTGATGATGAGCACGAGAATGCACCTATTAAAATAGCCTTGACATGGCCTGTAGTTTCTGTCATGTACATCTGGGCAATGCTTATGGATTTTTATTATGGCGACGAATGACAACCCACACTTAGCTTGTCCGTATCAAGACTGCGGATCAAGTGATGCCTTCAATTGGAATGATGATGGCTTCGGTCACTGCCATTCATGCAGCAGGTCTTACCCAGAGAAGGGGATGCCAGCAACCTTTGAGTGGGCAGCTACCGATTATCCACTACGGGAGAGGAGAAACCCAATGGACATAGAAGTAAAAGGTATGACATACAATGGTATCAGGGGAATAGACCCTGATGTATGCCAGATGTATGGGATACAACTACAGTTGGGTGCAGATGGCAATCCAGTAAGGTATGCCTACAAGTACCCACACACAACCAAGTACCGCATGTTTAATGATAAGTCTAAGTCGTGGGTCAAGGACCGTGGCTTGGGTATGAACATGCTGTTCGGCCCAGAGTTTAACGCAGGTTCTAGTAACCGTATCTACATTACAGAAGGTGAGTTCGATGCCGCCAGCCTGTACCAGATACTAGGTAAGACTTTCCCAGTTAAGTCCCTGCCCAGCGCATCCATCGGTGAGAAGTTCATCAAACACAATCATGATTACCTGTCGTCATTCAAAGAGTTAGTGTACGCAGGTGAGCTAGATGATGCTGGTCGCAGGGCTGCTGATAAACTATATCAAGCTTTCCCTGATAAGTTTTACTATGTACCAATGTCCAAGTACAAGGATGCTAATGAGTTCCTTGAGGCTGGTGACTCTGATGCACTGATGTGGGCCGCAAGAAAACCACAGAGATATTCACCGGAGAACTTCTTCTGCTCTGATACAGATGTAGAACAGGCAATCCTTACAGAAAACCCTTACGAGTATGTACCCACTGGTCACGCTGGTCTTGATGAAAAGATCAGGGGTATGGTTAAGGGAGGTCTTACCTTTATCAAAGCTCCTCGTGGTATGGGTAAGACCGAAGTCGTTCGTTTCTTTGAGACAGGACTACTACGTGACGAGGACACACGCATAGCCCTACTGCACATGGAGGAGATGAAGTCTACAACCTACCGTGCTATGGCTACATACCACTTAGGTATTAATGTTCGTACCAAGGATGATGCAAGGGAAGCGGGTATCAGTGAGGCTGATGTGATCAAAGCTGCTCAAGCAGCAACACAGGGTGAACGTACTATTATCTTTGAGATGAGAGGACATGATGATCCCCTTAAGCTTTTAGATTATGTCAGGTTGTCTGCCTCAGTTTATGGTGCAGGGTTCATCTTCATTGATCACGTACAACGTCTAGCCTACCTGTCCAACAGTGGTGTTGATGGTGCCACCAGTACCCTGACCACACTAGGCTCACGTATGGCTCAGTTAGCCAAGGAGTTAAACATTGGTGTGGTATTCATCTCACAGGTCAATGATGATGGCAGAACAAAGTATGCTGCATCACTTGAGGAAGAAGCTATCATCTGTATCAAGCTTGAACGTGATGTTGAGTCTGAGGATGAGATACTTCAGAACACTACGTCATTTTTCATTGACAAGAACAGACCGTTCGCTAAGTTAGGTAATGCAGGGTCACTATACTACGATCCAGAAACAACCATCCTTACTGAGGATGCACCATATCAAGGGAGTTCAATAGCTGCATGATACTGTTTGATGTAGAAGCTGATGATCTTTTGGAAGATGCCACAAAGATACACTGTCTTTCCTACACATCAGATGGTAAAGACTACCACACTATCTTTGACTACCAAGAGATGCGTGACCTTATACTTTCTCAGAAAGGTTTGATTGGTCATAACATTACTAGGTACGATGCACCCTTGCTTGAGAAGATCTTAGGGATCAAGGTTACAGCTAGGTTGTTTGATACCTTGCCTATGTCTTGGGTTCTTAACTACGGCAGATCCAAGCATGGGTTAGAAACCTTTGGCATAGACTTTGATATACCTAAGCCAGAGATAGACGACTGGAAAAACTTATCTCCAGAAGAGTATGCACACCGTTGTGTAGAAGATGTTAAGATCAACTGGCTGCTGTGGACCAACCTACTTAAAAGGTTCTTGTATGTGTATGAGAACGATAAGAAGTTACTTGATAAGTTCTTTAGGTACCTTGAGTTTAAGATGGGTTGTGCTGCGGCAGCTGAGATGTTTACTTGGAAGCTTGATGTTCACTTAGCAAATAAATGTTTTGATGACATCACAAAGAAGAAGGAGGAGAGTGCACTTGAACTTGCAGCAGTCATGCCCAAGCGTAGGGTCACAGCTATCAAACGAAAGCCAAAGGTCTGCTTCAAGCAGGATGGTACTGTCTCCTCTCACGGAGAGAAGTGGTTCAAACTTCTTGATGAGCATGGCTTACCACGACACTATGATGGTGAAGTTACAGTAACAAAGGGTTGGGATGAACCTAACCCAGACTCCTCTGACCAAGTTAAGAACTGGCTGTACTCTTTAGGTTGGGTACCTTGTACATTCGACTACAAGAAAAAAGATAGTCAAGAAAAGAAGGTACCCCAAGTCCGTAAGGCAGGGCTACTTACTAAGTCGGTAGAAATTCTGGTAGATCAGAACCCTATCGTGTCTGTGCTAGAGGGCTACACTATCCTTAATCACAGGCTAGCAATCTTTAAGGGCTTCATAAGCTCTGAAGTTAATGGTCATGTTAAGGCTGAGATAAACGGTCTTACAAATACCCTACGCTTCAAGCACAGTAAGCCCCTTGTAAATCTGCCAGGTGTAGATAAACCTTGGGGTAAAGAAATTAGAGGATGTCTGATAGCACCAGAGGGTTACACCTTGTGCGGTGCTGACATGACATCACTTGAAGACACTACCAAGAGACACTACATGCAACCCTACGACCCTGCCTATGTGTTAGAGATGTCACAGGAGGGATTTGATCCACACCTTGACCTTGCAAAGCATGCAGGAAGAGTTACACAAAAGGAGATAGATGATTACAATTTAGGTAAAAGGCCAGACATTCAGTCTATGCGTAAGAACTTTAAGGTTGTGAACTACTCTGCTACATATGGCGTGGGTTCACCTAAGTTATCTCGTGAGACTGGCATGTCCGTACCAGAGGCCCAAGCTTTGCTTGATGCTTACTGGGAACGTAACTGGTCTGTAAAGTCTTTTGCAGAAGATCAGAAGGTACGCAAGATTAATGGTGAGATGTGGGTCAAGAACCCTGTCAGTGGATTCTGGTATAGTCTGCGGTACGAGAAAGATATATTCTCTACCCTCAACCAATCGACTGGTGCTTACTGCTTCGATAGGTGGGTCGCAAACTACAGACTAAAGCGGCCTAATATCATTGGCCAGTTTCACGATGAATCAATTAACGTTGTTAAAAAAGGAGAAGAAGATGATCACACAAGGGTTTTAAAGTGGGCAATAGAAAAACTTAACCAAGATCTTAAATTAAATGTTGACCTAGGTATTGATGTACAGTACGGTCAAAAATATAGTGACGTTCATTAGGAGATATAAAATGGCTACACGTAAAGTTCAACTCGTTGGGATTGCAGAATGGGCAAAAGTATTTGCAAGCAATCGTGACCTAGCTGGCTACAAACCTTCACCATCAGTGGAAGGTAGCTACGAAAAATACAATGGTGCTTGCACCCTTAACTTAATTCTTGACGGCCCTAACCTAGAGGCACTCCAATCATCAGGCGCACAGAAGTCCGCAAAACAGGATGCAGAAGGTAGGGGATCGGTCGTCAAGTTTGACCGTAAGTTTGATACAGGACAGCCGTTCTCTGGTGGTGCACCTGTTGTTACTCACGCAGACGGTACACCTTGGGATCTGGAATCAGATGGACTGATTGGTAATGGCTCTACTGTAGAGATCGTTGCTACTGTTTACGACATCCCCAAGTACGGCAAGGTTGGCACACGACTTGACTCAGTGATGGTCATTGATCATGTCAGTGCACCTGTTGAGAAGATTGAAGTCTTCTCGGCATCAAGTAAACCAGCGGTAGTTTCGTCACCCGCTAGCGTACAAACAATAGAAGACGAAGTAATGTTCTAAACTATGGCCCCCTTCGGGGGGCTACTTTTACAGGAGAGAATATGAAAAATATTGATACGCTAATTCCAGACCTAGAAGAAGTTATCTATGGTAGAGGTGGCTGGACCAGTACGCTTGGCACAATGATGGGCGAGGCTATTGCTACCTCAGCTAATACAAGATTCAGCAAGCCTCAGGAGCCAAGAGGTTACCTTTCTTTGTCGTCCATTGGCACACCATGCAAACGTAAACTCTGGTACAGAATAAATAAACCAACAACAAGTGAGCCTCTTAGTGCCAGTATGCTACTAAGATTTTTCTATGGCGACATGATCGAGGAACTAATCCTTCACATGGTCATGGCATCAGGTCACGCAGTGGAGGGTATGCAAGAACGTATGCACGTCCACGGTATCCGTGGTCACAGAGATGCAGTCATTGATGGTATGACAGTTGATGTTAAGTCAGCTAGCCCTTACTCGTTTAAGAAGTTTAAGAATGGTGAGCTTAGGGCTAACGATCCCTTTGGTTACATCTCTCAACTATCTTCTTATGTGTATGCAGCTAAGGACGACCCTCTCGTTACCAACAAAACAACTGGGGCTTTCCTAGTTATTGATAAGGTAAGTGGTGAGATTTGTTTAGATGTCTATGACTTTACCGAGGAACTTAAGACTAAAGAACAAGAGATGCTTGCAGCAAAGAGCATGGTTGCAGGTAGCATACCAGTTGAACGTGTACCCCCCGTACCTGCCAGTAAGTCTAGTCCTAACATGAAACTAGATAAGTCTTGTACCTTCTGCGACTATAAGAAAGAGTGCTGGCCTAGTGTCCGTATGTTCCAATACTCTTATGGTGTAGAGTACCTGACTCACGTTGAGAAAGTGCCTCAAGTACAGGAAATTTTAAATGACTAGGGCTGCTAAGGCAAAGGGTAGAGGTGGTCAACAGGAAGTCAGGGATAAATTACTTGAGACATTCCCTGAGTTTGAGCCTGATGACATCAAGTCTACAACAATGGGTGACACTGGTGAAGACATCCAGCTGTCACCTGCTGCAAGGAAGAAGCTACCTATTACAATAGAAGTTAAGCGTAGGAAATCTTCTTTAAAAACTGTGTATGGGTACTTGGAACAAGCAAGTAATCATGCTAAGGGTGAACCAGTAGTATTCTTTAGGTCTGATCGTATGCCTTGGGTGGTGATGGTTGGTATGGATCACTACATGGAACTCTTAAGGAATTGGAAAGATAAAGATGGAAGTTAAAATATGGGGAATACTAGAAGGTCCAACAGTAGTAGAAGATTTCTCTGAAGATTATGATGCCCCAGAGGGAGCTACCTATTACATGGTATGCAAGGTGGAGATTGACGGTAAGTTAGAAGAAGATAACTTCTGGTTCGAAGACTTCAACGATGCATATGAGTGGGTTAAATACTTTAAGGATACTGCTGAGCCACTTCTTCTTGACACGGGCAGTGGCCCTGTGTATAACTAGGAGTTTCTGCTATGTTATTTCAAATAAACTTAACCATTTCAGTAGATGAATCTGCCAATTTTTTAGAGGCTTTTGGTAACAATGCAGAGGTTATAGCAGAGCAAATACAGTATGCTCTTTATGACATTGATGACATACGTGTAATAGATTGTGAGGTAATGAATGACTAAAGATAAAGACATAGAAACTTGGGACTACTACAAAGACAGTAGCCTATACAAGAACATGACGCTAAGCTCATACCAAAACGCAGCTTCTGGTACTGCAATATACCCTACACAACATGCCATCACTTACCCTGCATTAGGTCTGGCAGGTGAGGCAGGTGAGGTAGCTAATAAAGTTAAGAAGATCATACGTGACGGTAAGCTAGATAAACCTGCACTGGTTGCTGAGATAGGCGACTGCCTCTGGTATATAGCTGCACTCTGCCGTGACCTTAACGTAGACATGGAAGATGTAGCTAAGTCTAACTTAGAGAAGTTATACAGCCGTAAACAAAAAGGAACCCTACAAGGTTCGGGAGACACTCGATGAACAACCACCTACCAACAGACTACCAAGCATTCATTCACAAGTCACGGTATGCTAAGTACCATGAGGGTTCGGGACGTGAGTCATGGGACGATACAGTCACACGTTTCTCTACGAACGTCATTCGTGACATGGTTGACCCTGCTACTAAGAGACAGCTTGAGGAAGCCATCCTTGGCCTAGAGGTTATGCCATCCATGCGGTCACTGATGACAGCTGGTGCCGCTGCTGATCGTGACAACACCTGTATGTACAACTGTAGCTACCTAGCCGTAGATGATCTTAAGTCCTTCGATGAGGCTATGTTTATCCTGCTATGTGGTACTGGTGTAGGCTTCAGTGTTGAACGTCAGTCTATCACGAAGCTTCCTGAAGTCCCTGAATTATTCGAGAGTGAGACTAACATTGTCGTAAAGGATAGCAAGGAAGGTTGGGCTAAGTCTCTACGTCAACTTATTGCACTGCTGTATAGTGGTGAAGTTCCTACATGGGATGTGACACGAGTACGTCCAGCTGGTGCACCACTCAAGACATTCGGTGGTCGTGCTTCTGGCCCAGCGCCATTGATTGACTTGTTTAACTTCACCATTGCTACATTCAAGAAGGCATCGGGCCGTAAGCTTAACTCTGTTGAGTGTCACGACATCATGTGTAAGATCGGTGAGGTAGTAGTAGTTGGTGGTGTACGCCGATCAGCTATGATTTCATTGAGTAATTTATCTGATGATCGTATGCGTTCAGCTAAGTCTGGTGCATGGTGGGAGAATAACCCACAACGTGCATTAGCTAACAACTCTGTCTCATACACTGAGAAGCCTGACAACTTGTCCTTCATGAAAGAATGGATGTCATTGGTTGAGTCTGGCTCAGGTGAACGTGGTATCTTTAACCGTGAAGCATCAAAGAAACAGGCAGCTAAGAATGGTCGTCGTGATCCTAACTATGAGTTCGGGACTAACCCGTGCAGCGAAATTATATTACGTCCATCACAGTTCTGCAACCTAACCGAGTGTGTAGTACGTGCTACTGATACATTGGAGACACTGTCTGAGAAGGTACGCCTAGCTACAATCTTGGGTACGATCCAGTCAACCTTCATTAAGTTCCCATACTTGCGTAAGCAGTGGACTACCAACACAGCAGAAGAACGTCTGTTGGGTGTGTCACTAACAGGCATCATGGATAACCCATTGATGACACTTAAGAATAATGGATTGGAAAAGACCCTTGCTCACCTTAAAGAAGTTGCTGTGGCTACCAATGTACAATGGGCTGGTATTCTCGGTATCCCTGTTGCTGCTGCTATCAGCTGTGTTAAGCCTAGCGGGACCGTTTCACAACTGGTTGACAGCGCCAGTGGAATCCATGCCAGACACAGCCCCTACTATATCCGTACCGTCAGAGGTGACAACAAAGACCCTCTAACACAGTTCATGAAGGACCAAGGTATTCCTAACGAACCTGATGCCTTTAAGCCTGACCAGACTACAGTGTTCAGCTTCCCACAGAAGGCTCCAGTAGGGGCTACCTGTACTGCTGACATGACAGCCATTGAGCAACTAGAGATGTGGTTGATGTACCAACGTAACTGGTGTGAGCATAAGCCAAGTGTGACTATCAATGTTAAGTCAGAGGAATGGTTAGAGGTAGGTGCCTTCGTGTACAAACACTTCGATGAGATGTCAGGTGTATCTTTCCTGCCGTTCAATGAACACACGTATCAACAGGCACCATACCAAGACTGTGACGAAGCAACGTATCAAGAGATGTTAGATAAGATGCCTAAGAAGATTGACTGGTCTGATCTTTCAGAGTACGAGAGTGAAGACAACACATCAGGTAGCCAGACACTAGCTTGTTCTGGTGACTCATGTGAGATTGTGGATCTAGTCTGATGTGGGTAGTGTTAGGTAGAACACAGTGTAACTTCTGTGATTCAGCTAAGGCACTACTTAAGGGTAAGGGGCATATGTTCACATCGTATGCCCTAGACTCCCCAAGTAGTAGATGGTTGTTGACACTGACTAAGCAAGGAGGTATTACAACAGTACCTCAGATCTTTAACCCCAAAGGTGATCACATAGGTGGTTACACAGAACTAAAGGAACTTTTAGATGACAGCAGTACGTAAGAACTTTAGCCGTGCACTATACGAAGCTTATGATAAACAGGCAAAGGATGCACTTGTTTCCCACCTAGAATCTAAAGACCATGTGATCGTAAACACAGAGGAGAATTACTTTGTAGATGTTGTGTCGCAGAAACATGGGCTTACATTTCTAAACGAAGCTGAAGTTAAAGTAGCTTGGGAGAATGATTGGCCTGAGCATTGGGATGAGATCCGTATCCCCGAAAGAAAGCAAAGGTTACTTGATAAGTACGAGGGTGATGATGGTGTGCTGAACTTCTATGTGTTCCGTAAAGACCTTAAGCAAGCATGGCGTATCAAGGATACCTTGCTTACGAAGGAGAGCCTTAAGGAAGCTAAAGGTAGGTACATTAAACCTGGAGAGTTATTCTTTCACATCCCTTACAAGAAAGCAGAGCTAGTTAAGCTATGATCAATTCTCTTGAGCCACCTAAGAAACAAACACGATCACGTCGAAAGACTAACTATAAGGGTGCCGTTAAGAAAGAAACATCGGGGATAGTACCGAAGACAAACACTCAGAGAGATTTGATAACTGCTTTAATTAGTAGTAATCAAGTTTTTATTTTAGGTCCAGCTGGTACAGGTAAGACTTACGTCACTGCCACATATGCAGCTGACCTATACACGACAAAAGAAATTGATAGGATTGTTATCACAAGACCCCACGTCACAGTGGGTAAAGACATCGGGTATCTTCCAGGAACTCTGGAGGAAAAGACTTACCCTTGGGCATTGCCTGTACTCGATGTATTAATAAAGCACCTTGGTAAGGGTGCAGTAGAGACGGGTATTAAGAATGGTAACATTGAGATGGCACCTCTTGCCCTCATGCGTGGGCGTAGTTTTGATAATTCTTTTATTATTGTAGATGAAACTCAGAACATAACTACTCACGAGTTAAAGATGTTACTCACTAGGGTAGGTGAAGATAGTCGGATTGTTTTAAATGGGGATGTGCAACAGAGTGACTTACCTGCTGGTGACGGTTTGTCTAAAGTTATTCACCTAGCTAAGAAACACCTACTACCTGTACCTGTTATTGAGTTTGGGGTTGACGACATCATAAGAAGTGACATCTGTGCACAGTGGGTTAAGGTCTTTCTTAAGGAGAAAATATGAGCAGCACTGGTAGGCCACGAGGTAGGCCAAAGAAAGAGAACACATTGCTACAGGAAGCTAGGGAGTTTAAACAAACCAAGGTTCCAAAAGATAAACCCCTGACGGCTAGAACATATCTCGCAGGTCAAGCACTTGCAGGATTACTTTCTAGAAGTCAGGGGTTCATTAGGTTGGACGAGATTAGGCGTGAAGCCTATGAGTGGGCAGACAGGATGTTAGAGGAGGATTAATTTAACCTATCTTCTATTAAACTAACTACACGTAGTATTTCTCTACGCCTATTCAACTCTTCTTCAATAGTTTCTGAGTCAGCAATGTACTCATCAGCATCTTCAAAAGCTCCCTTACTTAAACTTTTAGCAGCAGTCTGAAAGTAGCTAGTGAGGGAGCTTCTTTCTTGTATTACATAGGCATTTCTCAGGTACCCTGCTGCAAGTTTTGGTTTCCTAGTTGACAACTCCTCGAAGTATCCCTCTACTCTTTCAGACACTTCAGTCACACTCTTAGCTATAAACTTTTTAAGTTGATCTGCTTGAAGCTCAGGGTTTAAATCATCCCACATGACATTCTTACCTTGGATTTGCAAAGGTTTTGACCTAAACTTATCAAAGGCTCCATGAATATATTCAGACATACCCTTTCTAACTAATAAATCCATAGAAGGATTTCTAATAGTACTCTTTTTATACAGCTTCCACTCTTTCATACCAAGTGTGGTAAGAGCTTTTTTTATTTCTGTTGGTGCTTCTTTTCTTTCGACCCCAAAGATTTGTTTAGTCATTGGGTTGATTGATCTAGCTGGACCTTTACCAAAGGGATCATAGAGTGGAATAGAAGTTTTACCGTTTAGACTTTGAGTGTACTGAGTAAGTGTAGTCTCAGGTAACATCCTTACCATACGATTAAAGGCTTCACTATCTGCCATCATGATGTCTAAAAGATTAGCCCTATCAGTAGTTTCATCCCCCATCATCAAGCTTCTAGTGTATGGCACGTAGCTTAATTCTGGATCTAGGTTGCCCTGAAGATCTCTGAACACTGTCGCAGGGTAAGTAAATGTGGCAGCAACATCGGCAAACCTATTAACCAGCCCTGCCCCCCATTCTCCTGTGTCTACCGCACGTTTAACATCAGAGACTAGTCCACTATCAAAACCCATATTACCTAAGCCACCGCCAACATCTAGTGCGTCTGTGATGACTTCACTTTTCTTTGGTGTGGGGAGTCCGTATTTCCAACGAACATATAGATCAGCGAGTAGAGCATGTGCAGCTACCGGACCAGATACACGTCCTAGTCTAGAGACTTCACCCTCATCCCCTACCTGCAAGTCCCCAAAACTAGTTTTCATTCCAACAGCTTTACCGTCTTCATCAAACTCTACTTGAGATGACCTAGCATATACAGCACCACTGAAGATACCAATACCTGTAAGCTGCCTTGCCCATCGTGTAGTTGGATCTTTCATAGGTGATCCGTAGATACTATCAAAGTTTTTCTTACCGCCAGTTATTAGTGCAATAGGTGTATAGTCGTTGATGAACTCAATGTGATTAGCTACGTACCTTGGGAAAGGCATACCCAAAATCCCAGTAACTACAAAGGGCGCTTCCTTACTGGCTTTAATTACAGTGTTGGCTATAGATGGACCAATGCCATCTGACTTTTTATAACCTTTTTGAAATACAAAATCTAATGAGTCGTATACAGCCTTGTCCCTTATACTTTCAGGCAAATTAATTAGTGAGTCGTTATCTCCAAGCCACTTTTTAAGAGAGGTACCTTGCTCAATAAGCTGCCTATCTACGGAGGAATAAAAAGCAGCTTGTTTAAATCTACTATCAACAGCACTGTTTAATAAGTTTACAGCTGAACCAATATAACCAAGCCAAGTTGTGCTGTCAGTTGACATGTCTATACGACTTGCATCTTTAAATATTCTTATGTACTCTTCTGGTAAGTCTCTCTGAAACATACCCTGTAAAAGAACAGCATCATTTTTACCCATACTCATACCACGTATAGTGGATGTAACTGCATGGAAGCTGCTGAGTGGAACTCTTTCACCAGTAACTAGGCCAGTACCTACCCTCAGTGTCTGTCTAAAAATCTCATCAACTGCATCAATACCAACCCTTGCCGTAGAGAACATTGTGTTTGCCGCTGTTGTACCTAACTGAGAAGTCATAAAGGCAATACGAACTGAGTCAGCACCCTTGGCTAAGTCTACTAATCTTTTTCCGATTCCTCCTTCAGTACCCACAGTATCTGCTACTTGTCTGGCGAGACCTTCGTTAAACAACGACACACCACGATCAGAAAGATTTTCCATGTTGCTGTATATATCTTTTGTCATGGCTTTAGATATTTGCCCAGCTTCACCAAGTGTACGTCCTGCTTCAGACAGATCAGATAGAAAGATATAGCTGAACTCTTCCCGACTTAAACCATACTCACTGATAATCTTATCTATTTCTTTAGTGGATATTAGGGGTTGTGCGCCCTCCTTTGAAAGAAGTGCGTTACTGACTGCCTCTCCTATTCTTTGTGTACCTGTAGGATCGTACTCTATTTTTTCACTAAGCTCTAAAGCAGCTGCAGTAATATTCTGTAAGGTATGTCGAGACAACCCAGCAGTGATATTAATATTAGCACCCTCTGTAAGAATGTTTTTCTTTACATCCAAACCCTCGGCAATTTTCTTAGCATCAAGCGGATCTTTTTTGTTTATCTTTGCACCTTTTTGGACAAGGATTTCTGTAAGGGCTGACATCCTATCGACGATAGCACCTACTTTTTTAGCACCACCCTTAGACTTACTTGCACCTTTTAATTTCTGCACGGATTTTTTAGCTGCAGCTGCCTTAGATTTAGAAATTTCTACTGATTGTTTTTCTAAAACTTCCCCAACTTTATTGGCCGACCTTGCATCCATTACTCTTGAGAGACTGCCAACACCACCACCAAAAGCGCCCGATACACCGATAGTCAAAGCTTTATCTATAGTAGACATGCCTTTGTAGTTATCTACTACAGCTTCTCTAGCACCTTCCTGCATCTCTACCTGAGCACCTGCAGCAGCACCTTCAATAGCAGCACCTGATACAAATCCTTTTAGGGCTTGCTTACCCCCCTCTCTGGACATAAGATTTGCTAGTGCAGATCTTGCAGCAATTTGCACACCCTTACTTGCGGTAACTGCGGCAAATTTAGAGGCACCGCCAGTGAATACTGTGGCAAGTGTAGCTGGTGAAGTTACTAAAGCTTCAAGATAATCTCCAGTACCTTTTGCATAACCTGTGCCAACTCCCTCGGAGTTATCCCAAGCCATCATCAGGCGACCAAAAGCAGCCTTCTCAGATTCTTTTGCAGAATTATCCCTAGCAAAGTAAAGATCTTGCAGAGCAGTAGCCTCGTTTGCATCTTGGCTTCTCATATGCTCAACATACTCGTCAACCATCCAGTCAACATCTTTGTCAGCAAGCTCATCAAAACTCCAGTCTTTTCTGGAGCTTGACATAAACCTAATTAAGTCATCCTGAAACTCTGGGTTATCTTTAATGTCTACAATATTTTTACCTTTAACTTCTTCCAAGTATGAGGACATAGATTCTACCTAACCTCCCCAACTTTTTCACGCTGAACTCTTTCAAGTCTTTCACTATAACTTTCACTAACATTGCTAACAGGATTTACTTTTGGTTTGCCCGTAGGAATTACTGTTCCGCCTAAGGCCTCTTCTTCGCTCCCAACTGTTACTTCAGCCTCTGGCTGAGTGGCGTAGGTTTTGATAACATCAGCCGCATTTTGAATTAGTTCCTGTTCAGAAACACTGGAGTCTGCACTCTGCAAACCTTTCTTTACACTCTCTACAGCTTGATCAATGTTGTTTCTAAGTGACTCTGCCTCTGCGCCAGGGATCTCTGGATTTAAGATCAGGTTACCTAGTTCATCAGTGCCCTTAAAAAATCCACCAAAACTGGGTGAGATCCTTCTTATAATCTCCGCTTCAATTGCTTTCAGTCTTGTTGCAGGTAATGCAACCATACCAGAATAGTTAATGCCCACTGGATCAACGGAGATTGTAGGTTCAGTACCGGACGAAGCAGTTAATATGTTTAGTAGTTGCTCATCAAGATTTTTAAAATCTTCTGTTGTAGTCGCAGCATAGATACTTTGTATTAAGGAAGCTTCTTGCCCTACAGGATCAGACAGGTCTTCGCCACTAAGTATACTGGCCTTAAAAGCTTTTGCAAAATTTTCTGCATTAGCTTCATCACCTAAATAACTGTCTACCCGTTTAGTCAGGCTCTTTAACCAATCTTTAGATCTTTTATCTACAGCAACTTTATCGTATTGTTTAAGAAGTTCTGCACCCTCACCACTTGCAGATAAGAATGTAGCAACTTCTTTGGGTAAGCCAATTGCCACAAGTCTTTTCATTTCCCCAGCTTTATCCGTAGCTTTTTTAGTAGACTTTTTAGAATCTTCGCCGTATTTCAAAAGCATTTCTAAACGGGTCTGTCTTTTACCTTCTGCAAACTGTTCTTCAGCTAACTCTATTTTACGGTCTTCAGTTTTCTTTGCTTCAGCAGCATCAAAACCCTGACTAACACCTGTCCACATGCCCATAGTTATACTCCCCTAGCCATTAAGCCCATAGGTTTTTCTTCAATAACCTCTGGCTGCATTTCTTCTTGAACAGGCTCATCTTTAACTTCAGGTTCTAGGTCTAAATCAGTCTCGCCATCTTCAATCTGATCTAGTATCTTACGAGACTTTGACTCAGCTATATCGTAGTTAAACTTTTCATCATCAATACCTTTATCAAGACCTTCTTCATATTCAATACCTGCAATATCTGCATTACCCACAATATACTCGTGGATGATTGGGGCTATGATTAATGATACATCTACGCTGTGCCTACCCTCTACAACAGCACTTCTTAGAATGCCTTCTGTCAGAGTAACGACATCCAGACCAAGCTCAAGAAGGCCCAGTGAAGATTTAATCTTATCAGGTTTTCCCAGCCTGTCCATGTGAAACATTAAAGCTTCTTCTGGATCTGCAAACTGGGCTGGGTTCTCCCAAGGGGAGTTCTTAGGTTCAGAGGTGAGAGACTGACCTGGTATTGGTGCGCTAAACATATTAGTTTCCTCTGAAATCTTTAATTAATTTTAAGTATTTATCTACGTAGGGCATTACATTTTTCTTTGACTTACTAAGCCCAGTCCTATCTAGTGCAGGTCCATCGTGATGTAGGGCATAGATGTATTCTTCTCCGTACCCTTTTTTACGTGCAGCCGCAGCATTATCAGCTACATGATTTACTAGAGCATCTACTTGCGCATTAAGATCCCAGCGATTACTGTCGTTAATTCCATAGGCTGTCCCAGTGTCGTCAATAAATTGTCCTATACCTGTAGCACTGCTAGATTTTGCAGATGCATCTGGATTAAAACCTGACTCATGCCTACCTATTGCCAATGTAATTGCAATTTCTCTGTCAGTTAAACCTGCCCTGGAACCTTCGTTTATGATGGACATGATAACTCTTTGCTGTACTTCTGGTGAAGCATCCCCCGCTGCACGAGAGTTACCTTTAAATTTTCTATCTACTATGCTGGAATTAAAATAAGAGAAACTTGCAACCTCTGCATTTTCAACACCTTTTTTACCAGACAATTCTTTTGGTAGATTAAAAGCCCCCACAAACTCAGCCTCACCACCCTCAACAGAACCCTGTTCTTTTAGATCTTTGTTCTGTTCGTAGAGTCGGTTGTAGTAGTTTGTCATGAAGTCGTCTTGCTCAACCTCAGGAGTATCAGAGACTTGTCTTTTATTTATTAAACCTGTGCTAACCTTAGAGACAAGTTTACCTTTATCTACGGCAAAGGATTGAAGAGAGCTTGTATTAAAACCCTTTTCAGCAAATCTTTGATCTGCAGCTTCTCTTGCAGAAAGTAATAAGTTTGTATACATAACTATTATCCTAGTTTAGCTTAGAATTATTTGCGTGAGAGTTTTCCACTTTGAAGTCTCTTCGTCGTTGTCACGAACCTTTTGATATTCTTCAAGTGTTTTATCTGCAAGCACTACACTTAGTGCACGATCCTTAGCACTCTCTGACGACTTGTAAACATAGTCCATAATGTCTCTCTCACGCTGCCATAGCTGATCCATTGTGGATTGTGTAAACGCATTAGCAGCTAAGGCTGCATTAGCATTGGCCTCGTTCTGTGCAGAGGTATTAATTGTCGTTAGGTTCTGACGCCACTGAGCATTAGCTTGTGCTACTACTAAGGAATTTTGTGCATTGAATTGATCACGTTGGTTTTCAATCTGTGCATTGAACTGACTGACAGCATTCTCTTGACCAGCATTGAATTGGTTATTTGCATTTACCTGACTGGCATTAAACTGACTAACCTGCGCTTGCATATTAGCCATGAATTGTTTAGTTTGATTCTCA
>Ga0209383_1000282_pt1 | contig 37483 bp, 46 predicted proteins | sample CoawatmetaG02DNA_FD_187510 | JGI IMG/M metagenome (GOLD analysis project Ga0209383, IMG submission 187510) | Marine microbial communities from the West Antarctic Peninsula - Coastal water metaG029-DNA (SPAdes) (version 2) | ecosystem: Environmental > Aquatic > Marine > Coastal ... | reverse complement strand
GGCGATAAGAAATCTATTACTTTGTAATTGCTGTTACTGCTCTTCGGTTTTGACTCCAGGCAGAATCCGTTGAACCTATAACTTCAGGTCTTTCTTTTCCAAAACTAACGGTGTTCATTCTTGTTGCTTTTATACCTGAATCAGCTAGATAGCTAAATACAGCATTAGATCTTTTGGCGCCAAGAGCTAAGTTATATTCTCTTGTACCTCTTTCGTCAGCATGACCTTCAATGGTGATGTCAACTTCAGAGTATTGTTTTAGCCAAGCCGTTTGTGCGTCAAGTGTAGATTGAGCATCAACCGTAAGTTCAAAACTGTCAAATTCGAAGAATACTCTGTCCCCTACATTGACAATTAAATCTTCTTGAGATCCAGCAACAATACTATTGCCACCAGCATTTTTTTTTGTACCTGCGCAAGAAGTAAGTATCAAGCCAGAAACCATTATAATAAAAAGTTTTTTTAACATATTATTCTCCGCGTATTTATAAAACTATAGTCTTACTTAGATTAATCATCAAATCAGAGCTAAATCAAGCAATAAATTAAGCATTATATGTTGGCTTTCCTTAATAAATATGAGATTTTTAAAGCAAAGGAGACCACGAAGGGTCAGAACCGTCTCTCGGAGTGGGGATTAAGCGTTCATTAAATCCTGTAATATCAATAAAATGTATTGATGTTTCGCCTCCCGTTCCATCTTCTCTAGATTTTTGTTGCCTATAAAATATTAAATATCTCCCATTTGGCGACCATGCTGGTGATTCTAATGAAAAATCTTTTACAATTACTCTTTCATTTAATCCAATGGTGTTCATAATTCCAATATGGAATGCGCCTTGGGTAAGCTTAGTGAATGCTATTTGATCTCCTCGTGGAGACCAAACTGGATTCCCGTAGACACCCTTACCTCTACTAATTCTTTTAATATTACTTCCATCTGAATCCATTGTGTAAAGTTGTGGGTAGCCACCTCTATCTGAATTAAATACAATTTTTTTACCATCAGGAGAAAATGAAGGTGATGTATCTATGCCAGGATCGTTAGTAAGTCTTTTCACAATTCTAGTATTTAAATTCATTAAGTAGACTTCTGTATTTGCTGTCTTAGGATCAGAGAATGACATTACTATAGATTGGCTATCTGGAGAAAATCGAGGCGCAAATGTCATCCCAGGAAAATCACCAACAATTTCTCTAATTCCGGTTTTGAGATTATAAATATAAACTCTGGGCATATTTTCTTCATACTCCATATAGGTTATTATTTGATTATTTGGAGCAAATCTAGGGGTTAAAACTAAGTTTTTACCATTAGTTAAATACTGATGACTATCAGGATGTCCATCTTGATCCATTATTGCAAGTCTTTTAACTCGTTCTTTGAGTGGGCCGACTTCAGATATATAAACAATTCTAGTATCAAAATATCCTGATTCTCCAGTAATTCTTTCATACACTAAGTCGCTTATTTTATGCCCTAGCCTTCTTAATAAATTTATGTTTGGGATTGACATCTTGACTGCTTTAATTTCTTGACCAGCCAGAACATCATACAGTCTCAGTCTTACTGAGTAGGCATTATCAATTTTTTTTATATCGGCACTTAATAAAAATTGTGCATTAATAATCTTCCAATCTTCAAATCTAGGAACTTTCTCTACTAAATTGCCTTTTTGTATATAGAGGCTATCATCAACAGTATAAAAAAGTCCTGAATTAGTTAAGTTTTTAGAAATAATATCTCTTAATATTTTTCCATTTTTGGAGATTACTTCATTTTCTCCATAAAAATTTGTTATAGCAATAGGTGTTGGCTCTACTTTTCCCTGAGATATAGTAATATCTAGCGCAGCAAAAACATTTGTAGAGAAAAATATTATAAATAGATTTAAAAGTAATTTTTTTTTCATAATTTAAAAATAATATAGCACATAATTATGATGTTTTTTTTAATAAAAATTTATGCTTGGTCAAACATCCAACTAAAATCAAAAGTAAAATTAATCTCTTTCCACATTTCATATTTATCTTCAGGAAGCATTAGAGTTGAGCAATTCGGATGATTAAACGCCCTAAGAGCCGCTTCTCCAGCTGTTCTATAGTAAGAATCTGTAAGCATTTTGGCTGTATTTTTGATGTTAGCTTCCCTAACAGTCCTGTCAGGATTAACTAAAATTTGAACTTGAATTTTAATTTTTTCTAATTCTTTGGCGCCAGCCGGGACAGTGTAACAAGAAATTAACTGTTGCGTCAGTAAATCCACTTCTGAAATAGTCATCTCCTCCCCAACTTCATCTGTAAAGACTTCAGACTGCGATTCCTCAGTTGCTTCTTGTTCCTTTTTAAAATCTTTACTTTCTTGTTCGATATCTTTTAAAACCTTACTTACGTTAAATGACTTCTTTTTAGGTTTAGTTTCCAAAACAACTTTTACTTCCGGTTTTTCGATAATCTCTTTTGGTTTTGGCTTGTTCTTGAGTTTAATTTCAAAATCATTTTTGGCTTCAGTTGACTTTTCGATGATAGTTTTTTCAGGTTTTGTTTTTTTTTCAATAACAAAGTTACTTTCTTCTTCTACTGACTCACTAGCAAGAATTTCTTCTTTAGCTTCTATTTGATCAGTCTCTTTGATTATTTCTTTCTCTATTTCTTGAATTTGCTCAACCATATCTGGAATAACTTCGTTCACCTTTTGCTTAAATTCAGGCGCAGAAGTTTTATCTTCAATGATGAACATTTCAACTGGAAGTATTAGGGGGACATCTATAATTTTATCTTCATTAAATGATAGACTGACCATAGGTAATAAAAAAAGAATATGTGCCAGGACTGATAGAAAAGTAAAAGTGTTATCTTTCTTTTGATAAAAAAAATTCTCGAGATAGAATATGGTTTGCTTAAATGGGTTGAAAAATTTTTGTATATACAAAATTATTTAATCAGGTTTTTTTGTAACAAGAGCTATTTTTAAAAACCCAGAAGTATTTAAAGCTCCAAGTACTTGCATGACTTCTCCATAATTTATATCTGTATCTGCTCTAAGAAAAATTCTAATATCACTGTTGTTGCCTGCAACTGCCCTAACTTTAGATATCAATTCATCAAAAATAATTATCTCATCTCCAATAAAAATTTCATTATTTTCATTTAAAGTAATTTCCAAAGGTTCTCTCTGAGCGTCTAAAGATTGTGATTCAACTTTTGGGAGATTGATTGGAACACCCACTGTTAATAAAGGCGCCGTAACCATAAAAACAATTAGCAAGACTAGCATCACATCAACCATTGGAGTTACGTTTATTGCAGAAACTGGACGATGTTTTTTTCGCATTAACTCACTTGTCTTGAAATAATGTTTACTAAATCTTTTCCAAAATTCTCAACTTCAGAAAGATAGTTGTCAATTCTAGCTGTTATTAGATTATAGAAGGCGGTCGAAGGTATGGCTACAAACAAACCGAGCGCTGTAACAAAAAGTGCTTCAGCTATACCGGGGGCAACCACAGCTAAATTCGTATTTTGCGCTATCGCAATTGCCTGAAAGCTATGCATAATTCCCCATACAGTGCCAAATAATCCAATAAAGGGAGCGACGGATCCAGATGAAGCTAGAAAAGATAAGCCTCTATTTAATTTTGATTCTTCATTGCTAACACTTAACTCTAGAGCTGTTTCTAATCTTTGAATTAAAAAACTATCAGTTTTTGTTTTTGATTTTGAAGATTTATCATACTCATCCATTATATTCTTAAAAGTTAGAGAAAAACTTTCCTCTTCAAAATCGTCAATTTGCTCATGGAGCTCATCTAAAGTTACGCCAGACCAAAAATGATTTTCGAATTTTTTAGAGATACGTTTCATTTTACTAATAGTAAATATTTTTTGGACGATAATTTTCCAAGACTGAACAGAAAAACCTAAAAGCAAAAGAATTACAAATTTTACAATCCAGTCAGATTTAAAAAACATGGAAAACATAGAAAAATCCACTGAACCTTTCATTGATGCTAAATTAATTACTTCATTTTCCATTTATTCAATCTCCTTAATGTTATTAGTTATTTTTGAAACTGCTTCAAAGTCATCAGAATGAACCATAATCCAAAAACCTGGCCTATTTTTTTCACAAAGCGCGATCACTGGTATTTTTTTTTCTTTATCAGCGTAGACTTTAGTATCATCCCAAAGCTTAACAGCAGAATGTTTAGCTCTTAATTTACATTCAATAAACAACTCTTTATGTATTACATCAGCATGAGTGACTTTTGAATTTATCCCACTCAAAGCATTTCTTATTCCTCCAAAAAATTTGGATACTAAACGCTCTCTATTTTTCCAAGCTTTATCAGGCATCTGATTCTCCTATTAATTTACTATCAAAATCTAGATTAGAGAAACAGTTTTGAACATCATCATTATCTTCTAAATCATCAGATAGCTTCAAAAGCCTCTCAAGATCTTCTCTAGAAGTTATTTCTACATTGACATTAGACTTCCAAATTAACTTGGCGCTCTCTACTTCTAATTGTTTCTCTTGAACAAATTTTTCAACAGTAAATAAATTTTCTAATTTACAATAAAGATAAGTTTCTTTTGCTTCTAAAGTATAATCTTCAACACCAATTTCAATTAACGCCTCCATTAAATCATCTTTAAGATTAGACTTAACAATCACTTCACCTACTTTATCAAAGTTATAACTAACACTTCCCGTTTCGCCTAGGTTCCCACCGTTTCTTGAAAAGATTGTTCTGATTTCAGTGGCAGTTCTATTTTTATTATCAGTTAAAGCCTCTACAATAAAAGCTGTTCCATAAGGACCATAACCCTCGTACCTTATTTCTGAATAATCAGCAGTATCGGTATTATTTTTATTAATAGCTCTTTCAATATTGTCTTTTGGCATATTAACACTTCGAGCATTATTCATTGCAAGTCTTAATCTTGGATTTTTCTCAGGATCAGGACCTCCAAGTTTTGATGCAATCTGGATTTCTCTTCCTATTTTCCCAAACTGTTTCGCTCTTTTTTTATCTTGTGCCCCTTTACGAAACTGAATATTTTTAAATTTTGAATGACCCGCCATTTTTTAAAACTCTTCTCTATTGAGAATTCCTCCAATTAGAATCGACTTGATGGAGATTGCCTCTGAGCTAGATTCTTTTTTTATTATAATACCCGAAATAGTAGCCTCATTTTCTGCAGGTTCTAATCTATTAGAATTTATACCAGTTCGCATTCTTTTTATGGCGTTTTCTTTCTTCATGCCTATTATTGAGTCATAGTCGCCTGTCATTCCAATATCTGTTTTGAATGCTGTACCTCTAGGAAGTATTCTAGCGTCCGCGGTAGGAATATGAGTATGTGTCCCATAAATACCTGTAAATTTTCCATCGTAATGGTGGCCAATCCCATTTTTTTCAGAAGTAGCTTCTCCGTGCACTTCTAGAAATGAGTAATCCGCCTTACCCGCATCAAGAAGAGATATGATTTCTGTATCCAGACTATAAAAAGGATCATTTAAGGGTAAATTAATAAATAATTTTGTATGAACCTGGCAGACCAATATCTTTTCTCCATTAGTATGATCAAATATTTTATAGCCTTTGCCTGGAGAGTCATTTAAAAAGTTAAGAGGCCTAACAATAGAATGATTTGGATTAGCTTCCATATAGTCGATTATCTCAATTTTGTCCCAAGCATGATTTCCTAAAGTTACAACGTCTGCTCCCATGGTAATCAGTTCTTCATATATTTTTGGAGTTAAGCCAAATCCCGCAGCCGAATTCTCGGCATTAATAATAGTGAAATCAATATCAAATTTTTTCTTTATTTCAGATAAATGTGTACGTAGTGCATTTCTTCCCACCCTACCAACTACATCACCTATCATTAAGAAATTCATAATTATATTTTATTAGTTTCTGTACAAATAAAATCTACCTTTTGATCATACTCTTCTTGAAAACTTTCATCACATTGTTGCATATCAAAAGCTGCAAGAATAGTGAAAAAATTTTTATTTTTTTCTTTAAATTTTTCTATTGTTCTATCAAAAAAACCACCACCGTAGCCAACTCTATATTTCTCTAAATTAAAAGCTGAGCAAGAAACAACAATCGCATCTGGCTCTAGAGAAGGAGAATGAATAGGCTCGTAAATTCCACCGTAACCTTTTACAACATTGTGAGCCTGATGACTGAAAATTTTATAATCTAATGGAACAGATTTACTTTTAACAACTGGTAGAGTTACATTAATTTTATTAGTTTCCAAATCAGAACAGAGGTCCAGTACTTCAACTTCATTATCAAATGGATAAAATAAGCCAACGGAATTAATATTAGAAGAGCTAGTTAAGATTTTTAAGATACTATTATTTATTATTTTTGACTTAGCTATTAACTCGTCTCTACTTAACTTTTTTCTTTTTGTAAGAAATGTTTGTCTTATAAGAGTTTTATTCAATTGGAATTTCTGAATCTAATCTATCTATAATAGCATCAATTGTTTTTTTTAAATACAAATTTTCTTCTTGCAATTTAGCTATAGTATTTTCATAGAGTAATTTATTATTAAGAGACTCTTTTAAAATCATTTCCTTATTAATATTTTCTTCTGTATATTTTAAAAAAGCAATAAAAACTGAAGTTAAAAAGGGAACACTTTCTCTTTTTTCATTATCAATGAGTCCGCTGATTTTAAGCGCAAGCTCTTTAACAACATTTATATTGTTATCTGAGCATTGTATTCTTAAAGGTCTACCAGCTATGTTAATATTTAGATTAGGCATCACTATCTATATTGATTAAGACTTCCTCTATTTTACTAGTTGCCTGCTCTATTAATTGGTTTTTTTGATCTATTTCTCTTTTTTTATTTTCCACTTCCTGCTCTAATTCGGCCTGCCTTGTTTCTAAATAATCAACTTTTAGTTTATTCTCAGAAAGTCTTTGTTCGAGTTCTTTCGATAAATTTCTAAAAGATTTGAGTTTATCAACTAATTGGTCTATTTTGTTTGTGATTTGTTGTTGAATGTCATCCATTGTTTAATTTATAAGTATATCCGAAAGTTATTCCATTGAAAAATTATCGCGAACTTGCAAATTGTATAAGATTTTTATCAATAGATGCCGTTCAAAGAGCAAAATCAGGTCACCCAGGTATGCCGATGGGTATGGCAGATATAGCAACCGTGCTTTTTCAAGATTATATAAATTTTAATCCGGCAGATCCTGATTGGTCTTTTAGAGATAGATTCGTCTTATCGAACGGACACGGGTCTATGTTGCTCTACTCTCTTCTTTATTTAACTGGTTATAAAAAGATGACTCTAGAGCAAATTAAAAATTTTAGACAATTAGGGTCGATTACAGCTGGGCATCCAGAATATGAACCTGATGTAGGAATAGAAATTACTACAGGGCCCCTAGGTCAAGGTATAGCTAATGCTGTAGGTATGGCTCTTGCACAAAAAAATCTAGCTGCAAAACTTAAATTAAAATTTTGTCCTAAAGTGTATGTTTTTTGTGGTGACGGTTGTTTACAAGAGGGGATAAGCCAGGAGGCTATAAGCCTAGCAGGTCACTTACAGTTAGATAACTTAATTTTAATTTATGATAATAATAAAATTAGTATTGATGGTTCAACAGATTTATCTTTTTCAGATAATACCAATCTAAGATTTGAGTCAGTTAACTGGAATGTCTCTAGCGGAGATGGGCATAATTTTACAAGTATTAAAAAAAATCTTGATAAAACTCTTAAATCAAAAAAACCTACATTATTGAATTTTAAAACTACTATAGGTTTTGGTTCACCGAATAAATCTTCCAAAGCATCGTCACATGGGTCACCTCTAGGTGATGAAGAAGTAGTCAAGACAAGAAAGCAACTAAATTGGAAATTTGGAAATTTTATAATACCTAAGTCGTTATTAAAGACATGGGGACTGAGCCATAAGAGGTGTATGTCTTTTTATCAATCATCTAAAAAATATGAAAAAAAAATCAAAGAATTTAAATCTAAGAATGATTTAACTAAGCTATTTGATAAAATCAAAAAAGACGTTATTAAATTTACTGATAAGCAAGCTACGAGAAAATCATCTGAAGTTATCATAGACTATTTAAGTAAATCTCAATCTATAATTGGCGGCTCCGCAGATTTAACTGGATCAAATCTCACTAAAGGAAAGGCAATGAGTATTGTTGATAAAAAAAATCTAGGGGGTCAGTATATTCACTTTGGTGTGAGGGAGCATGGTATGGCTGGTATTATGAACGGTGTTGCTTCCACAAATTTCTTTAAAATTTTTTCAGGAACTTTTCTCAGTTTCGCAGATTACATGAAGCCAAGTTTAAGGTTAGCTGCTTTAATGAAAATTGATCCTATTCTTGTCTTCACTCACGATTCAATTGGATTAGGCGAAGATGGGCCAACCCATCAACCGATCGAGCAAATTAATATGCTGCGGTCCATCCCTAATAGCAATGTGTTTCGTCCTGCAGATTTATTGGAGACTGCTTTATGTTGGGAGGCAGCAATTAAAATAAAAAATGGACCTTCTTTTCTTTGTCTTTCCAGACAAAACCTACCACAAATTTCAAATAATTTAGTAAAAATTAAAGATTTTAAAGGCGCATATGTCATTGATCAGAATAGTAAAAAAAATCAAATAACAATTATTGCCACTGGATCAGAGGTTTCTTTAGCAATTGAAACTTCAAAAATCTTGTTAGAAAATAAGATTTCATCAAAAGTTATCTCCATGCCATCTACATCGTTATTTGAAAAACAGTCATCATTATTCCAAAAGAATTTACTTAATTCTTCATCTGGTGAAATATTTGTTATTGAGGCTGGGTCTACCATGTATTGGAATACATTGACAAAAAAAGAAAATATTTTTGGTATAGATGATTTTGGCTCTAGTGCCCCTGCCAACCAAGTTTACAAAAGGTTTGGATTAGATTCAAAAACAATTTCAAAAAACATAATGAAAGGTATTAAAAAAAATAAATGAGTAGAAAAAAAGTAGCTATAAACGGCTTTGGCAGAATTGGAAGATTAGTATTTAGAGCTTTTATTGAAAGACATAAAGAGTTTTCTGATGATTATGAAATTACTCATATAAACGATCTTGCTGATATAGATTCAAATATTCATTTATTAAAATATGACAGTATTCATGGAAAAATGCCTTTTGAAATCTTCAAAATTAGTGACAGTGAGTTTAGTATAGCCGGAAAAAAAATAACTGTTTCTGCAGAGAGAGATCCTAAGAATTTAAAATGGTCTGAAAAAAATATTGATATTGTGATGGAGTGTACAGGTATATTTGCAACGAAAGAAAAATCGTTAGCTCATATTCAAAGTGGTGCTTCTAGAGTAGTAGTTTCAGCACCTTGCACTGAGGCCGATATAACAATTGTTCAAGGGGTTAATCATTCAATTTTATCTTCTGATCATATTGTAATATCCAATGCCTCTTGCACAACAAATTGTTTAGCTCCTGTTGCCCATGTTATTGACAACGAGTTTGGAATTAAATCAGGATACATGACAACTATTCATTCTTTTACAGGAGATCAAAGTACGGTAGATACTTTTCATAAAGATTTAAGAAGAGCCAGGGGTGCGTCTCAAAATATTATACCTACTAGTACTGGAGCCGCCAAAGCTGTTGGATTAGTTCTACCTAATCTTAAAGGAAAATTAGATGGAACCGCTATTAGAGTTCCCACTCCTAATGTTTCATTAGTTGATTTCAAATTTAATACAAATAAAGAAATTACTGTTGATACTCTTAATGCGAAATTTAAAGAATACGAAACCTCTTCCCTAAAAAATATATTAGGTCTTGATATAGAGCCTAAAGTCTCTTCGGACTACATTCATGATTCAAGAAGTTCTATTTTGGACCTCACTGAAACTACTGTAATTTCTCCTACTTTTGGAAGGATTATGACATGGTATGATAATGAATGGGGCTTTTCAAATAGAATGCTTGAGACTACAAAGCAAGTGTGTAAATTATAATTATGAAAACTACATCGATCGTCAAAAAAATATTATCCTCATACGAAAATGAAAATTTTGGTGTTAGGACAAATTTATCAAGAATATTAATGCATGGCAAACTGGCGGGGACTGGAAGATTGATTATATTGCCTGTCGATCAAGGTTTTGAACATGGTCCTGATAGAAGTTTTGCTATTAACCCTGATGCGTATAACCCAACTTATCATTATCAATTAGCAGTTGATGCTGGTCTAAACGCCTACGCTGCACCTCTAGGTATGCTTCAAGCTGGGGTAGGGAGTTTTTATGGACAAATACCAACTATATTGAAGATTAATAGTTCTAATACATTAGCGTCATCTATAGATCAAGCTGTGACAGGAACAGTTGATGATGCGGTTAAAATGGGATGTAGTGCTATTGGATTTACAATTTACCCTGGTTCTGACCATAACTTTGACTTAATGGAAGAGTTCAGAGAACTTTCTAAAGAGGCAAAAGATAAAGGTCTTGCAGTTGTTTTATGGGCTTATGCTCGCGGAGAGAAAATTTCAAAGCAAGGTGAAACTGCAATCAATATAATTTCATATGCTGCGCATATGTCAGCTCTCTTGGGTGCCAATATTATCAAAGTTAAACTACCTACTGATTTCATTGAAGACGACCCTACAAAAGTTGTTTTTGAGAATAAATTAATTGAGATAGCTACTTTAAAAGAAAGAGTTGCTCATATAAAAAAGGCAGCTTTTGATGGAATGCGAATCGTAATATTTTCTGGTGGAGATACTAAAGACGACAATGCTTTAATGGAAGAAATTAAAGCTATTCATCTCGGTGGCGGTAATGGTTCTATTATAGGGCGTAATTGCTTTCAAAGAAAAAGAGAAGATTCTCTTAAACTTCTTAATCAAATGATTGATATTTACAAATCTTAATGAAGATAGGAGCAAACGAATTAAAAGTTGGTAATATTATTGAGCATAATAACACTCTATGGAAAGTTGGTAAACTTTCTCATACTCAACCCGGTAAAGGTGGGGCTTACGTTCAAGCTGAATTGAAAAATATTTTAAATCAATCTAAACTAAATGAGAGATTTAGAAGTTCAGAATCTATAGAAAGAGTTCGTTCAGAACAAATTGAACATCAGTTTTTATTTAGAAGCGGGGATGAATTTACTTTTATGAATAACTTAAATTATGAACAAATAATTCTTACCAAAGAAATAATTGATGATAATACAGCTAATATTTTAGAAGACGGCATGACTGTAATTATTGAATCATTTGATGAAAAGCCGCTCAATGTAAAACTTCCAGACCACGTAATATTAGAAGTTTTAGAAACTGAAGCTGTAATTAAAGGTCAAACCGTTTCTTCGTCCTATAAACCTGCTCTTTTACAAAGAGATATAAGAACAACCGTACCTGGTCATATTGAAGTAGGTGATAAAATTAAACTAAACACTAAAGATTTTACTTATATAGAAAAATATAAATAATACTTCAATGGCATTAGTACCCCCTATTATTACCGTGATGGAAAAAGCATGTAAGAATGCATCTAAATCTCTTATAAGGGATTTTGGAGAACTTGAAAAATTACAGATATCAAAAAAAGATATGAACGACTTTGTATCTTCTGCTGACATTAAATCCTCTAGATCTATTTCCTATAGTCTCAGCAAAGATAAGCCTGATTTTTTACAAATAGATGAAGAAACTTTTAAAACTTCTGATATTGAAAAACTAAATCAAGATAAGCCTTTATTCATAATTGACCCATTAGACGGTACTTTGAATTTTATGCATGGTATTCCCTTTTTTGCTATCTCAATCGGACTAGTAGTAAGAAAAGAAATTATAGCTGGGGTTATTTATAATCCTATATTGAATGAATTTTTTTGGGCTCACAAAGGCTCAGGTTCTTGGTTGAACGGAACAAGAATTAGAGTTTCAAATAGAAGGCATTTAGAAGATTGTATGATTGCTACTGGCTTCCAAATTAAACATAAAGAATCTCTTCCTAGTTACTTTAAGGAATTTATTGCTGTTGGAGCTAAAGCTGGTATACGCAGATTAGGATCTGCCGCCTTAGACCTTGCATATGTTGCAAATGGTAAGTTTGATGGATACTGGGAACACAATCTTAATATGTGGGATATTGCCGGTGGTATCATTATAGTCAAAGAAGCAGGAGGAATAGTGGTTAATGAAAAAGGTAAAAGTTTTGATTTCACTAATGATTCATGCATTATTGCAAGCAATACTGGCATTTATGAAGAATTAATTAAAAATATATAACTATTTACTTGATTTTTACTCTCTAGATATCTATTTTCCTTAACACCATGAAAGAAAAAATACACCCCGACTACCACGAAATTACAGTTCAAAGAACTGATGGCTCAACCTATACAACAAGATCTACTTGGGGTAAAGCTGGAGATACAATGAAACTTGAAATCGACCCTTTGACTCATCCTGTTTGGAATAAAGGTTCTGGAAAAATGATTGACTCTGGAGGAAGAGTTGCAAGATTTGAAAAGAAGTATAAATCATTTAAGATTTAGTTTTATATATAAATATGGAAAATAAACCTTTAATGCCTCTTGCTACAGCTGTTTGGCTCGTAGACAATACATCCCTAAGTTTTTCTCAGATTTCAAAATTTTGTCAACTTCATGAACTTGAAGTACAAAGTATTGCGGATGGAGAAGAGGCCTATAACATGAAGGGTCTTAATCCAATTGCAAGCGGGCAACTTACTAAAGATGAAATACAAAGATGTGAGAAGGATCCTAGCGGTGAATTAACACTTCAAAAACATAAAAGTCAAAATATCCGCATTAGATCTAATACAAAGAAATATCTTCCACTCTCTATCAGGAGTGAAAGACCTAAAGCGATCGCATGGTTAATTAGAGAATATGGAAAAATATTGTCAGATACACAAATCGCAAAACTTTCAAGTTCAACAAAACCAACTGTAGCAAATATTCGTGCGGGAAATCAATCTCAGCCAATTTCTGAATTTAGGAATCCTACAGATTTAGGTCTATGCACGTACGAAGAATTAGAGAATCTGGTTGATAAAGGGCAAAGGAAAGCGGAACGTGATCAGAAAGCCAAAGAAAAATCTAAAAATACTAACTCTTCTTTGTAAAAAATAAATAAACCTCACCTAAAGTTATTCCAAATTTTTTCATAGTTGCTTTATTAAATACTCTTTTTGAATCTTGCATTATTAGCCAATCATCAAATTTAACATTCATAATTCCATCTTTGTATTTTAATTTAAGAGTATAATGCCAATTAACAGCGTTACCTGACCTTTCACCTTTCGCAATACCTTTGATATCTGAAGATTCACCTTGATAAGTTGTTTCAGAAGTTTTAGTAATTATCCATTTACGAAATTCTTCTTCACCATCATCATAGAGAAATGTTTCATTTAAAGTAAATATTTCTCCATCTTGAATACCTTCCATTTCAACAGTAAACTGTCTTTTGACCTTACCGAATCTATCAATAAATAAACCAGAGGCAGAGGTTTTACCTAAGAAATATTCTTCAATTTTAAAAACTGGAACATTATTTGAGAAGTCATTTAATTTCATATTACTACATCCTATCAAAGCTAAAAAAAGAGAAAAAAAAATAATATTTCTTATGAATAGCATACTTTTAATTACGAGTAATTTTAAATTTAGATCTATGATTTAGTAAAATCAATTTGACAGACATCAATAGTTTTAGCTTTAAATCCTCCGTAACAGTATGAAAGATAAAAATTCCAGGTTCTCTTAAATTCATCTGTAAAACCAAGTGTTTTTAAATTATTCCATTTTTTGTTGAAGTTGTCACTCCAAATTAGGAGAGTCTTGGAGTAACTATCAGCCATTTTTCTATTTAGATTAAATTTGAAATTTAAATTTTTAGCAATTTTGTCTAGCTCATTAATTGAAGGTAACATGCCCCCAGGGAAAATATATTTTTGAATAAAATCAATCTTATTAGCATAGTTTTTAAAGTATTTATTATCAATGACTATAGTTTGCATAGAAAAAATTCCTTTAGGTATTAATAAATCACGAATTTTAGAAAAAAAGACGTTCCAAAACTCAATGCCAACAGCTTCAAACATCTCAATAGAGTAAACTCTATTATATTGACCTAAGTGTTCTCTATAATCCCTATAAATTACATTCAAATTATTTTCATATCCAAGTAATTTTGATTTTTCAGAGACATAATCAAATTGTTTTTTAGAAATTGTTAAAGTATCAACTTTAATATTTGGGAATTTATTTAATAAATAAAAAGCAAAGCTCCCCCAGCCTGAACCTATTTCCAACACCCTATCTCCTGATTGAGGAATATTATTACTTATTAAACTTTCAAATTTTTTTATCTGAGCTTCTGATAAAGTTTCATTCCCATTTTTAAAAAAACCAGAAGAATATGTCAAAGAGTCATCTAGCCAAGTTGTATAAAACTGATTTCCAAGGTCATAGTGAGAATGAATATTTTTTTTACTTTGTTTAATAGAATTTTTGGTTTTGAACTGATGAGACTTGGAAATAAAACGAAAAAAAAATGAACCATCCATTTCATCATCAAAAGCTAAACCATTAAGAGCTCCAAATTCTAAAAATTCACTTAAATTATTTACTTCAAATTTTCTATTAATATACGCTTCGCCCAAACCCACAGAACCTCTAAGATATAGATCCCAAAGCATAGAAGTACTATGAATTTTCATTTCTATTTTAGGTCCATTATTTTGACCTTGGAAATAATAATCTTTATTTCTAAATTTTAATTTTAAAGATCCATAATCAATTTTTGAACATAGCTTATTTACATAATTATTAATAAATTTACTAAACATATTATTATTCTACGTTGACTCTGTTGTTTAGATTTTTAGAATTATTGAAAAATTTAGATTTTTTAAAAAATAACCTCATTGCTTGATAATGTATCAACAAAATGACTTTAAAAGTGGAAAAAATATTTCTAAGAAAAAAATAACCTAAACTGGATTTTTCTATTGGTTTTAACTTTATATCAAGAGATGCGAAGAAAATATTTTTGTTATTCATATCAAATTGCTGAATTTTACAAGTAATATCATTTTTATTAGTCACATTTAGAGAAATTTCATAATGACAATCCATCTCAATAAATGGAGAAACATACATACTTTTTTTAAATTTCTTATTATGAAAGTTGCCTATATCTAAATAATGTACTTGGTCACCAAAGGTATTTTTAACTTCATAAATTACTGCTATTAGTTTTTTATTGGTATCCAAATACAGATAGAAGCTTATTGGATTAAATGAATAACCTATAATTCTAGGTATGCTAAGAAACATTACTGAATTAAAATTAAATGAATGTTTAATTGCTATATCTTTTGAAAATTTATAAATTGATTTATCTTTTGTTCTGTACCCATGATTTATACTAGATACTGAAAAGATATTGAACTTGTTAATAGAGAAAATTTTACTAGAAAGAGGTAATTTTTTTAAATTTAAAAGTAGATATGGAGCACTATATGCAAAATAATTTTTAGAATCTTTATTTCGCGAGTGAATAATTTTTCCATTTCCATAAGAATTATTATTTGTTATTTCCATAATATTCTCGATGTATCTGAATTATCAAAATTTTGATTAAATTTAATTTGCATTTTTTTACATACTTTAATAGCTGACTGAATTCCATCTTCATGAAATCCATATCCCAAATAACTACCAACATAATAGCAGTTATTAATACCTTGAATATTTCCAATTTCTTTTTGTGCGTTAGTACTTTCACTTGATATTACAGGGTGATCATAGTACGTCTGATATGAAATATTATCTTTAAAATTTTGATTTAATGAAACAAAAATATTTTTTTTAGTTTGAAGATCCTGAAGCATATTCATCCAATATGTTAATGTGAAATTTTTATTTTTATCAGTAAAGAAATTCCAACTAGACCAAGTTCCTTTATGTCTAGGCATAGTAGAAGTGTTTCGATGAAGTTGGACATGATTTTTTTGAAATTTAAATTTAGAAAGTATTCTCATTTCCTTATCAGACCATGAAGATATCAATTTAAGAAATTGATTGGGCGGAGCAGCAAAGATAATCTTATCGAAATGATTGGAAGATTCATTATTAATGATATCCACACCATTTTCATTAATAATTATTTTTTTAATTTTAGATGATAAATTAATATTCATTTTTGTCTTAGCTATTATTTTTTTAACATAATTTTTTGAGCCTTTTTTTACAGTTTTCCACTGAGGTCTATCTATAAAATTAAATAATTTATGATTTTGAAAAAAAGATACGATATTTGATAATGGTTGTTTCATTGATAACTCATTTGGAGTTGACCAGATACTTGATATAAGAGGTAATAAGTGGAAATCTATAAATGCTTTAGAATAATTATTCTGTACACAATAATCCTCTATAGTAATATTTGGAACAGATGAATTTTTTTGAAATTTTTTATAAAATCTAAAAATATCTTTAATCATCAAGTAAAAAGAAGGTTTTATTAAATTTGATTTATCACTTATTAACGAGGCTAAACTACCTCCACCATATTCAAATGATTGATCAGGACTATAAAAACTAAATGACATGTCACTATCAACAGTTTCTACTTCAAGTTCATCAAATAATTTAATTAAGTTAGGATAGGTATGACTGTTAAAGACTATAAACCCAGTATCAACAGGAATATTAATATCATCAACTTTGACAGTCCTAGTATTAGCATGCCCACCTATGTAATCATTTTTTTCAAATAATGTAACTTCGTATTGATGTTGAGCAAAATAAGCAGTACTTAAGCCAGCTATTCCAGATCCAATAATTGCTATTTTTTCCTTCATATAAATTATTTGATTTTGGGATTAATTTCTTTGAAAGCTTCTAATGCTTTATTTCTAGATACGTCTAATTGCACTATTGGTAATTGATACTTTTTTTCTTCAATTAATTTGTCTAATAACTCAGGATGCAACCAAGGTTGGAAAATATTTTTAGCTTTACTTAAAATTTTTAATTGAGGTAAAAACTTAAGAATAAATATTGCCTCTGAGTCGAATTTTTCACTTTGCAGTATTGGGTTAAATATTCTGAAGTATGGAGCTGCATCTGCGCCACAACCGGTTACCCACTGCCATCCTGCAGGATTACTAGCTTCATCATAGTCGAGCAAACAATCTTGAAAGTAATTCTCACCTTCATGCCAATGAATTCGCAAATTTTTCACTAAAAAGCTCCCAACTATCATTCTTAAACGATTATGCATCCAGCCCTCTTCATACAGCTGCAGCATTGCAGCGTCAACAATAGGAAAACCAGTTTGTCCTTTTTTCCATGCCTGAAATTGTTTATCATTTTTAATCCAAGGAAATTTTTCAAATTTCTTATTGATAGGTTTGATTTTTAAATCTTCGGTATAAAATAATAGAGTATAAGCAAACTCTCTCCAGCCAATCTCACTTAAATAATTTAGAACTGACTCATTATTAATTTTATTTTTTTTAATTTTTTCAACTATAACTCTTGGGGATATTTCACCAAATTTAAGATGAGGAGATATTCTAGATGTTTGGTCAACACCAGGCCTATCTCTGTTAATCTTATACTCATCAATATCTTTTATTAAGTATTGGTCTATTTTTTCTAAAGCACTTTTTTCTCCAGGGACCCAGTATTGTTCAAATTTTTCATACCACTTCTTGGATGGAAGGAAGTTAAATTCTTTTAATTGTTCTTTATGGGCAATAGGAATTATTTTTTTTATTTTTAGATAAGAATAATTTTTTTTAAGAAAAAAAGGGTAAGAATTTTTCCAATAAGGAGTAAAAACTTTAAAATATTCACCTGAGTTATTTTTAATTTCCCAGGGCTCATTTAAAAGATGAGAGTTAAAACTAGAAACAATAATTTCTTTTTGTTCTAATTTTTTTTTTATGGATGAGTCTCTGAGGATTGTTTTTTTTGAATAAAGTCTATTCCATATCACTTCTTTAATTTGATACTTTTCAATATAATGATCTATGATTTCATATGAATTACCTTCTAATACTATTAGGTCTAAATTAAATCTTTTTTTATAATCATTTTTTAATTTTTCTAGTGTTTTTTGTAGCCACCATAATGAAGCTTTTCCTAAAGCATTTTTTTCAATATCATCAAGAATGTAAATTGTGATGACCGGGAAATTGTTTTCCTGCAGGTGGGCTAGACATGGATTATCAAGGACTCTTAAGTCTCTTCTTAGCCAATATAAAGTATTATGTGCGATGGGACTATTATAGTTAGATTATTTACTATGAGGAGGCATTTTTTTTTCAACAAACCAAACATGTTTTTTTAGGACAGGATCATATTTTTTTTGTCTTAATTTATCAGACACTTTTAGGCCTTTAGTAGGCTTTCTTACGATATATTTTGTACCAGTTTCAGGTTTTTCTTCAGGTAATAACTGTTTAAGCTGATATGTAGACTTTTTTGCCATGGGCGTAAAATAAACTAATTTATTATCAGGTCAAGGTTGATTTAAAGAAATTATTCATCTAAGACTTGTCTCCAATGTCTCCTTTTATTAATCAAAGACCTCGTTTTTTTTGCATTTAATTCATCATAGCACCTATAGCAGCTAAAACCCTCTTTATAATGAGGACACTTAGTATCCTCAATCCTTAATGGCATATTGCAGCCATGGCAGAGTATACTAATTCCAGGCTGAAGTTTTTTATTTAAAGCCACTCTGTAATCAAAAACAAAACACTCTCCTTTCCAATTTTTAGCAGAAGATACCTCTAGATATTTTAAGATACCTCCCTTTAACTGATATGTATCAATACCATATTTTTTCATTAGTGGCCCAGCCTTCTCACAACGAATGCCCCCAGTACAATAAATTGCAATTTTTTTTCTACTTAAAGTTTCTTTATTTTTTTTTATGTAATCTTTGAAATCTCTAAAAATTTTAATATTGGGATCGATAGCATTTTGAAAATGACCTATTTGGTACTCGTAATCATTTCTTACATCAATAATACAGACATCATCTTTTTTTATAAATTCATCCCAGTTTTCCGCTTGAATAAATTGGCCATTATTGATTTCGTCAATTCTTAAATTGAAATCAGAAGTAACAATTTCTTTTTTAATTTTTATTGCAAAACGATTAAATATTCTTTTTCCCTCAAAGTCTGAAATTTTTATATTTTGCTCATCAACACCTATCTTAACTAAAAAGGCCTTAATGGAGATTTCATTTTCTTTTGGAATTACTATCGTTCCGTTAACACCCTCTTCACTTAAAAGAATATTTCCTTTAATATTAATGTTCGAAAAAAAAGAATTTATCTTCACCTCTATTGAAACAGGGTCAATTAAGTCAAAAAAGCTATAGAAAGCTAAAACTTTCATATAGCTTTGTTTTATACTAAAATAAAATTCTTATCAAATATTGTTCTAGACTCTATAAAGTATTTTTTTGAGCTTCTTTTTGCTCTACAATCATTGAGAGTCTTGGCATAAATTTAAACCAAGCATCTTTTAAAGCTTCTACAAAATTTTGAGTTACCTCTTTAGAGTGGCAAGGAGTTGGTGTAATTCTTAATCTCTCTGTTCCTTTTGGAACTGTTGGGAAGTTAATAGGCTGGACATAGACATTATGTTTATCCAAGAGATAATCACTTATTTCTTTACAAAGCTTACTATCCCCAACAATTACAGGGATTATATGAGAACCTGAGTCTAAAAATGGGATACCCGCTTTAAAAAGTTCACTTTTTACAAATTTAACATTTTCGAAAAATTCTGCTCTTAATTCAGGTTTCTTCTGAACTTGCCTCATACTCTCCAAACTTCCAGCAGCTACCGCTGGACACATAGAAGTAGTAAAAATAAAACCCTTAGAAAAACTTCTAACATAGTCAATTATAATTTCAGTTGAAGCTATATAACCTCCAGCTAAACCGAAAGCTTTTGCTAAAGTTCCATTTATCACGTCGATGTGTTTTGCAATACCTTTAGATTCTGCTACACCACCACCGTTAAAACCATAGAGACCTACGGCATGAACTTCATCAAGATATATAAGAGCTCCATTATCTTGAGCTATCTCAACAATATCTTCAAGAGGTGCAAAATCAGATTCCATCGAATAGACAGATTCAAGAACGATAACCTTGGGTCTCTCGAAAGGAACGCCCTTAAGAACACTTTTTAAATGACTCATATCATTATGTTTAAAAATAGCTTTCTCTTTTTTACTTGATCGAATTCCTTCAATTAATGAAGCATGGTTTAACTCATCACTAAGAACTAAGCAATTATCGAATGCAGAAATTATTGATTTTAAGGCTGACTCGTTAGCACTATAACCAGAATTAAAAGCAAGGCCTTTTTCTTTTTTATGAAGTTTGGCAATTTCTTCTTCTAATAAGATATGATCTTGAGTTGTGCCAGATATATTTCTAGTTCCCCCACTGCCAGCGCCAAGTTTTTCTGCGGCCTTAACCATTGCTTGAATAACAACTGGATTTTGACTCATTCCCAAATAGTCATTTGAGCACCAGACGTCAATTTCATGTGTGTGTCCGTTATGATGTCTTGTTGCTTTAGGAAAATTTCCAGCTTTACGTTCAATACTATTAAAAGTCCTGTAGTGACCTTCTTCTTTAATTTTATCAATTTCAGTTTGAAACTTATTTAAATAGCTAGATTTCCAGTTATGATCTTTCACGGTTATAATTTAATACTCTTTTTTATAATTTAAATAGCATTTTAGACGCATTCCTATGTTTTTTGAAATGACTTTCAAATTACTTGTTCACCAAAGGAATTACTTTTTTACCAATTAAATCAATAGATTTAATTAAGTTTTCATGAGTGATATCTGCAATATCCATTTGAAATTGAAATCTTGTAATTCCTCCTAAAGCCTCGCTATGTCGAAGAATCTTTTCAGCCACTTCATCTGGACCGCCTAGAACTATAGCTCCCTGAGCATCTATCTGAGATTCAAAATGTCCTCTAGTGACAGGTGGCCAACCTCTCTCTTTTCCAATTTTAGTAAACATTTTGGCGTAACCTTCATAGTAAAGTTCAATGGCCTCTTCTTTTGTATTTGCTACATACCCTAGAGAATGTATTCCCACTTTACATTTTTCTTCTGGATGGCCTGCCTTAGTCCAAGCATCTCTATACAAATCAACTAAAGGTCTAAAACGGTGTGTTTGTCCTCCGATAATTGCAAGCATCAAGGGTAAACCTAATTTGCCAGCCCTGACAAAAGACTCCGGGGTCCCCCCTACACCAAGCCAGATAGGTAATGGTTTTTGAATGGGCCTGGGATAAATAGTTTGGTTTTCTAAGGGAGCTCTAAATTGCCCTTTCCAATTAACAATTTCATTATCTCTGATTTGAAGTAATAAGTTTAATTTCTCACTAAATAAATCATCGTAGTCATTAAAATCAAATCCAAATAGAGGAAAGGCTTCTGAGAAGGAGCCTCTGCCAGCTACCATTTCCGCCCTACCTCCTGAAACTAAATCAAGAGTAGATAAATTTTGAAATACTCTAACTGGGTCAGCCGCACTTAGCACAGTAACAGCACTTGTAAGTTTAATATTTTTGGTTCTTGCAGCCGCTGCCGATAAAATCATAAATGGTGCTGAGTCTAAAAATTCTTTTCTGTGATGTTCACCAATTCCAAAAACATTTAAGCCTGCTTCATCTGCGTGAACTATCCTATCAATGACGTTATTGATTGCTTTAATGCTATCGTCACCTTCTCTCTTATCTGCAAAACTATCAATTCCAATTTCCATTAATTTTGGATAACTTTTGTGATAGAGCTATCTAAATCTTCTCTTAAAGAATCTATTAATTCTAAATAGCCTGTGATTAATTTTCTTATAATGTTTATTTCTTCGCTTATAATGAGTTTACCATTTTGGTCAAAAGTATCATTCGATGCTTTAGCTAAACTATAATTTAAAGTATTTTTATCTACGCCAAGTTCTCTAAGTAAAACTTGGAGTCTTTCAATAGATCTACTAGCACCATTTTTTCCAATAGAAGCTCCTACAATAATTGTCTTTAGATTCAAGAAATTTTCTTTAGGTGTTTCATTTACTTTTTTTCTTGAAAGCCAATCGAATGTATTTTTAAGAACTGCCGAAATTTCACCATTATATTCAGGACTCGATACAATTAATCCTGTTGAGGATTTAAGAATATTTTTTAGCATAAAAACATTAGACGGAATTCCTTTTAGCTCCACATCTTCGTTATAAAAAGGAAGTGGGTAATCATTTAAATCAATAAAAGTAGTAATATAGCCTTGGCTAATAATTTCTTTTTCCATATTTTTTAATACTTTTGTGTTGTAGGATTCTTTTCTTAAACTACCAGATATAAGAGTAATTTTTTTTTGTGGTAAATTCATAGAATTACTTACGCATTAAAATATTTTAAGATTAAAATATTATTTTTTAAAGCTCATTCTCTTCCAAATACCATATTTATCATCAGCTAAAAAACGGTGATAAAGTCCACCAATTAAGTGAATTAGAAAAGTAGCTGATAAGATTAAAGTAAAAGTATAATGATACCCTTTAAACTCTTCATAAAATGCAAAGTTTTCTCCTACGAGTTTTGGTAGGGTATACAAGCCTAAAACAACCACATCATATCCGCCAATCCAAGTTAACAGCATTCCTTGAATAGGTAGCCATAGAATCAAGAGATAAAGCAATGCATGAATTATTCCCGATACTATACGGTGAGACATTGGAACTTCTTTATTTGATGGTTTTGCATTATAGAATCTCCAACCCAGTCTTAAGACAACAAGAAGCAAGATGGTTGTTCCAATAATCTTATGAAAGTTGATGAGAGTCCCCTTAAATAAAGAAAACTCCATAAAATGTAGATTGATGCCTAGTGACATTTGAGAAATTAAAAATATAGCCAATCCCCAATGAAAAGTTTTAGCAACTAGTCCCCATGAATTATTATTAGCTTTGTAAATTTTAATTTCCTTTTATCCTTTTTGTAAGATTTAAAGTTTTGTGTGCGTTCCATCGCAAAATGGCTGAGAAGATGATTGCTTACATCCACAAAAATAAGCTGTTTTAGTTTCTTCAGCTTTATATGCAATAGGTGAAAAAGATGAACCTGAATGCGACCCATCGCAAAAAGGTTGTTTTTTACTATTACCGCATGAGCAATAATAATAAGTTTTACCAGTCTCAACATCGATTGGGTAAGGGCTTTTTTGTGCAATTGTAGGTTTCATAATTTAATTCTCCGATTTTAAACAAAAAGTATATTAAAAATTAGATATAACAAGTAGACATCTTTTACATAGTAGTATAATTATTCATACCATGAGCAAAAGTTCTGTTACATGCCCTGTTGAAAGAGCTATTAGTATAATTGGAGGTAAATGGAAAATTCCAATCATATACCACCTAAGTCAAAGACCTTGTAGATTTGGAATTTTGAGGAATAAGTTAACAAAAGTTACTACTCAAATGCTTTCCAAGCAATTAAAAGAAATGGAAAAGGATGGTTTAGTGAATAGAAAAGTTCTCAATATTATGCCGCCAAGCGTAGAATACTCTCTTACAGCTTTTGGCATTTCCGCTTTACCTGTGCTAAGCACTCTCTATAAATGGAGTACTGATGAAAATAAAATAATTAATAAAATAGCTAATCGTAAATCGCAAAAAATTGATCGTCGCGTATCAAATTAGTTAAAGTATTTTTTTGATTTTTTTGTCATAATAATTTATTGAAATTAATGAGAACTATTAAAATACTATCTAGATCTAGCTTTTTAGCCAAAATACAAACTCTAATGGCTATTGAAGCCATTCAAAAAGAAAATAAAAATTTAAAATTTGAAATTATTTACTCTGAATCTATAGGAGATAAAGATATGTCAGCTCATGCTTGGAAAAAACATGGATTTGGAATATTCACTAACTCACTATCAAATGAGTTAATTACAAAAAATGTAGATATTGTTGTTCATTCCTTTAAAGATCTTCCTGTTAAAAATACACTAAAAACATCTTTTATTACATTAGAGAGAGATGACCCCAGGGATGTCGTTCTTATAAAAAATAAATCATTAAGAAAGAAATCTCTGAATTTAGGTACTTCTTCTCCTAGGCGGGCCTACTATTTAAAGTTATTGAAAAATTTTATTCCTTTTCAATCTTTAAAAGCTAAAAAAATAAGAGGCAATATTCAAACACGTCTATCTAAAATTATTACTAATAAATCTGAAGACGGTCTCTTCATGTCCAAAGCAGCTATTGATAGAGTGTTTAAGTATGGTCAAAAAATAAATAATAAGGAATTCGTAAGATTTAAAAAAAGCTTAGCTGAGTTTACATCCGTTATTCTTCCGCTCTCGCAATTTCCCAGCGCTGCAGCTCAAGGCTGTGTAGCGATTGAGTTTAGAACTAATGATAAAAATTTAAAAAAAATTCTTGAAAAAGTAAATCATTTGGAAAGTTATGAAAACTGCCTTAGAGAAAGAAATTTTCTTGCACGATGGGGTGGAGGCTGCTCATTAGATATTGGAGTTTCTATTGATAATGTTCTTAATAAAAAAATTTTATTTTCTAGAGGAAGAGATAATACCTCTAATAAATACTTCCATGATAAGGAATATTTATTTAAGGAAAAGACTATTAAAGTTAAAAACATATTTCCCAATAATTTAAAAAAATATCATATGTTTGAAAGGACAGAAATCTCTTCTGCCGTCAACCTTGCAAAAAAAATTATTATTGTCTCTAGGGCTAATTCTATTTCAAAGAAAATGTTCAAAGACGCCTCCTATATTATTGCTTCAGGTAGTAGTACTTGGCAAAAATTGAATAAAATAGGTGTATTAGTCAATGCTAGTTTAGATAATTTTGGTGAAAGTTATAGATTCCCCAATATTCACTTCACTCAATCTTCACAAAAGCCTTATAAACTGACCTATAAAGAAAATAAACTTGAATCTCAATTTAAGAAGATTCCTCACTACTCACTATCCCCATCAGTTAATAGGATTACCATTGATGAATTATTTATAGCTGAAAGTTTTTATTGGATGAGTTTTTCTGCATTTAATTTAGCAATAAAATTAAGACCTGAAATACTGAATAAAAGGAACTCTTGCGGACCTGGTAATACCTATAATCAAATTTCAAAAGTTATTCCTAAAAAACAATTAAACGTATATCTTAGTTATGAAGACTTTAGAGAGAATGAATTAAAAAAATGAAACCTTTTTTTCCTATTAGTAAAATTAGTAAAATAAGCCCCAATATGCTCATTCAACCTTTTTTTATTGATCAAAAAATTAAAGATAAAAAACCCATTAAAGGGTTAGGTAAAAATTATAGCTGGTCATCAAAAAAAATAAATCAAGCTTTAGAAAAAGATTTAAAAAAAGGGGTAAAAAATTTTCTTCTTTTTATTGTTCCCAATCAAAAACAGATACTTCCTGAAGACTTCAGTTTTCATTACGACGTTATCAAAGATATTAAAAAACAATTTGGCAAAGACATAGTATTATTAATTGATACATGTTTATGTTCTGTAACTCCTGATGGGCACTGCGGCGTTTCTCAACATAAAAAAATTGATCTTCAAAAAACACACTACTCTCTTGGGGTTGCGGCAAACACATATCTAGAAGCAGGCGCAGATATTATTGCTCCAAGCGATATGATGAAAAATACAACAAAATATTTAAAAAAAACCTTTCAGGTCAACGGGTTCAATAGTGCTCCTATAATGAGTTATTCAACTAAATTTAAAAGTAATCTTTACGGTCCTTTTCGAGAAGCAGCTAAATCATCTCCCCTTGGATTTGATAGGTCTTCCTATCAGCTTCCGGTTAATGATAGAGATAAGGCTATCAAAAGCTCTATTGATAATGCCGCTCAGGGTGCAGACTATTTAATGGTTAAACCAGGGATGACTTCTATAGATCTGATTAATGACATTAAATCTAACACCTTATTGCCAACTGGCGTCTATCAAGTTAGTGGAGAATATGCCAGTCTTAATTATCTTCATAAAGAGAAGTTTGGGGATTACACAAAGTTACTTCATGAGAGTTTATTAGTTTTTAAAAGGGCAAAAGCTGATTTTATTATTACCTATGGGGCAAGAGATATTGTCAGTTATTTATAATCAACCTTTTCATAACGCCTTAAATAGAAAAGAGCAAATTATTCCTCCTATCTGGTTAATGAGACAGGCTGGAAGATACCATGCTCATTATCAAAAACTCAAAGAGAAATATTCTTTTGAGGAATTGTGCCTTCAACCAGAACTATCTTGTGAAGTAACATTAGGGCCCATACAGGATTTTGATTTTGATGCCGCTATTTTATTTAGCGATATTTTATTTCCTTTAGATTTTTTAGGTATGGGCTTAACTTTTAATCCAGGCCCTCAATTTCAAAATCATTTAGAAATAAAGCATTTAGAAAATATAGAAATTGAGCGCTTTAATCATTTTATTAAGTTTCAGTCTGAATCTTTAAATTTAATTCGTTCCGCTTTACCTAAAAATAAATCTCTCATTGGTTTTGTGGGAGGTCCTATCACTCTCTATCATTTTGCAACGCGGCATCATGAGAAAAATAACTCTCTCTTAAATCCTTTCTTGATTGCAATGGAAGAAATTCTAACAAAGAATATCGATATACAACTTGAAACAGATTTGGACTTGCTAATGATCTTCGACACTGAAGCTAATAATATTCATGACGATGATTTTAAAAATAAAGTTATTCCTTTTATTAAAAAACAAGCGCAAAGACACCCTAATAAAATTGGCTATTTTACTAAAAATATTTCCTTAAATAAGTATCAATGTTTAAAAGAAATTATTGGATTAAGATTAACTGTTTTAGGGTCCGGCTATGATATCTTGACAGAATTAAAGAATACTGAACTCTCTCTTCAAGGCAATTTCTCCAATGACCTATTAGCCTTAGAAGACAAAGATACTTTTAAAAGTGCGCTAGTAGAATTTATCAACTATATCAATAATTCTGATCCAAAACATAGGTCTGGGTGGATCGCAAGCCTTGATCACGGAGTTCAAAAAACTACACCAGAGAACAATGTGCGCATGTTCATTGATCAAATAAGAACTAAACTAATATAAAATACGTAATTTATTAAATGTCATCATTCAAAGGAAATAAAGATTATGTTCATGGCTCAAAGCCAAAAATAGGAGTTCTATTAACTAATTTAGGAACTCCCGATGAACCAACCGCAAAATCTCTAAGAGTTTATCTCAAGGAATTTTTATCTGATACTAGAGTTATAGAAACACCCAAATGGATTTGGTGGTTAATTTTAAATCTGATTATTTTAAATATTAGACCTGCTAAATCAGCCAAACTTTATAAATCTATTTGGGCAGATGGCGGATCTCCCTTAATGATCAATGCTAAAAATCAATTAGAATTAACTAAAGCAAAATTTAAAGACACTCATCCTCATATTATTTTTGATCTTGGAATGAGATATGGCAACCCTAGTATTCATAGTGCTCTAAATAATTTAAGGAAATATAACTGTGATAAAATTATTATTTTACCTTTATATCCCCAGTATTGTGCAGCTACAACTGGTTCAACTTTTGATGCGGTTGCAAAAGAATTTTTAAAATGGCGATGGGTTCCAGCTTTAAGGTTTATATCAAATTATCATGCTCACCCACAATACATCGAGGCTTTATGCAATAGTATTAAAGAATATTGGAAAACAAATTCTAAACCAAAAAAATTAATTTTTAGTTATCACGGAGTTCCAAAAAAATATTTAGATAAAGGAGACCCTTATCACTGTTTTTGTCATAGAACGACTAGACTCGTGAAAGAAAAAATGGGCTTAGATGAAGAGTTATGCTTAACTACATTTCAGTCAAGATTTGGTCCTGCAGAGTGGTTACAACCCTATACCGACAAAACCATAGAAAAATTTGCCCAAGAAGGTATTGATGATATTCAAGTGATAAGCCCAGCTTTTTCTTCAGATTGTCTTGAAACAATTGAAGAGTTAAATGGTGAGAATAGAGAAATATTTATGGAAAATGGTGGGAAGAATTTTGGTTATATTCCTTGCCTAAATGACCGTGAAGATCATATTCAAATGATTGAATCTTTGATAAAATCGGAACTTCAAGGTTGGTAATATTGAGAGAAGATTTAATACAACAAAAAAATGATAGCTCTAAATGGTTTAAAGAATTACGTAATCAAATGGTGGGTTCAATAGAAAAAATTGAAGGAAAAAAATTTGAAGAAAAAAATTGGGAACGTCAAGGTGGTGGTGGTGGACTGATATCTAAGCTTAAGGGGAGTATATTTGAAAAAGTTGGTGTAAATATTTCGACTGTTCATGGTGAATTTTCAGAAGAATTTAGAAAAAATATGCCAGGCACTGACCAAGATCCATCTTTCTGGGCAAGCGGAATTTCAGTTGTAGCTCATATGAAAAATCCTAAAATTGCGGCAGCTCATTTTAATACGCGCTTTATTGTAACTTCTACAAAAAGTTGGTTTGGGGGAGGTTGTGATCTCACACCCGCAGTTGCTGAAGAGAAAGAAACTAGAGAATTTCATGTTGGATTAAAAAAGACCTTAGATATACATGATTCGAATTATTATCCTATTTTTAAAAAAGAGTGCGATGAATATTTTTATTTAAAGCACCGGAAAGAACCAAGAGGCATTGGGGGTATTTTTTTTGATAACTTAAATACTAATAATTTTGAAAATGATTTAAATTTTATCAAAGATATTGGTCAATTTTTTATTAACTTTATTATTTCAAATACTAATCGGAAAAAAGATTTAAAATATGATAACAATGATCTTAAAAAACTGTCCCATAAAAGATCAAGGTATGTTGAGTTTAATCTTTTACATGACAGAGGAACATTATTTGGACTAAAAACAGGAGGTAATATTGAAGCTATTCTTATGTCTATGCCGCCTGAGGCAAAATGGGAATAAATTTCTAATTTAAATTAATAAGATTTTCAAGATCTCTAGAAAAATCATCTACTTTATTCCAATCAGTAAATTCAAAATTTTTAGACGTGTCTGTCGGTCCTTTTGTAATATACATAATTAATCTTATCATTTGCTTATCAATAAATTTATAACTCGGATAATTAATCTTACCTGCAAAAACAGCTGTTATATCAGGATTCCAATTTAATTTTTTTAAAAATTTTATAACATAAGGATTTGTTAATGGTGTATTTTTGTCTGGCTTTCTGGCAACAACATTCACACTAAAAAAAGCTGTTTTTATATTATCTAATATTTTTTTATTTTCTTTTATAAAATTTTGAATTTTAAGACTATGCTTTCCATATCGAATACTAGCTCCCACTACTACTGTATCGAATTCTTGAATATTGATATCTTTATATTGGTTTATTGAAATTAATTGGATCGATTCTCTATTATGTAATGCCTGATATATCTTCTCACATATAATTTTTGTTTGACCATCTGTTGTCGAAAATAAAATCAGTGTTTTTTTCATATTTAAAATTTTTTTCTTTATTCTCTTTTTTTTTAAGTCTAGAGTAATAAATTATAATGAATAAAGAATATACATTTTTGGGATTAAATATGGAGAAAATTTCTATTTCATATGGTATTTTTCTTATAATTTGGGGATTGTGGATTACTAATATGACCGGTAGTGACTCTTTGACTTCCTTAATTCCTTCTATCTTAGGGCTACCAATACTAATTTTATCTTTTTTAGCTATTTTTATTCCTAGCAAAAAAAAATTACTCATGCATATCGTTGTAACTCTGGGTCTTATCATTTTTTTAGGTGGTCTTGATTTTTTTAGAAATATTGCAAATCCATTCGAAAACTTATGGGCAGATGCATCAAAGTTAATGATGCTTATAACCGGGTCTCTTTTCACATATTTGTGTATTCAGTCTTTTATCTTTATTAGAAAAAATAAACAATAATCCTTTTTTATTGAAATAAAATGGTTCTGACTGTACTAACAGTTGAATAATGAACTTAACTCAAGGGGATATTAAATCTCAATTAATAAAAATTGCTTTTCCAGCAGGTATTGGAATGATGTTTCATACTTTTTATAATATTACGGATACTTTTTATGCAGGCTTAATTGGATCAGAGGCTATCGGTGCAATGGCTATTACTTTTCCTGTATTTTTTATCCTTCTAGCCTTAGCTATTGGGTTTTCACAAGGCACAACAGCACTTATTTCAAATTATATTGGCGCTAAAGACCTAAGGAGTGCATGTGAAATTTATATTCAAGCTTTGATTTATTCATTAATTATCTCAATTGCTGTGGGATTAATGATTTTTTATTCATCAGAATGGATATTTAATTTTTTTGGTGCTGATGGAAATTTTTTGTTGATGGCAATTAGTTATATTAGTGTCATTGCACTTGGGGCACCCTTCATGATCCTGAATTTAGTTGTCAATTCTGCATTAAACTCAATTGGAGATACAAAAAAGAATAGAAATATTATGATATTTGGTTTTTTTCTAAATATTGGTCTGAACCCGATACTTTGCTTCGGTTTGTTTTTAATACCCTCTCTAGGAATTGCTGGGATAGCACTATCAACAGTAATTGTTCAAGTGATAGCAACGATATACTTATTCTATTATGTTTTAAAAACAGAAATGTTAAAAAATTTTGATATTTCTATGCTGAAAATTAAAATACATTTTCTGAAAAGTTTTATATCTCAGTCATTACCGACATGTTCAAGTTATCTCATGATTGCATTTGGTTTTTTTGTTATCACTAAATTTGTTACTTTATACGGACCTTCAGCTGCAGCTGCTTTTGGCATAGCCTGCAGAATAGAGGAATTAATCCTTCTTCCAACTATTGGGCTAAATACTGCTCTACTCTCTATAGTAGGTCAAAGCTACGGAGCGAAAAAATTTCGTAGAGTTAGAGACAGTTATATGATTTCTTTAAAGATAGGCTTAATAATGATGTTTTTTGGTTTCTTAGGTTTAATATTTTTTGGAGAATACCTGTCTTCGTTATTTACTAAAGACTTAGAAGTTATTAGGCTGTCCAAAGATTATCTATTTATTTTTGCATTTTCTACTTTCTTTTTTGTTGTCACTCATATGAGTGGTTCAATTTTTCAAGGAATTAAAAAACCTTTATATACAACTTTGTACGCCTTTGTGAGATTAGGAATACTTCCATTAACCGTACTATATACAATTGATAACTATTTTGATTTTGGAATAAATGGAATTTGGATTGGTATACTGTCCATTAATATTGTTGCAGCTATTATAATTTTCTATCATTTGAAAAAAGTTTTATTTTCAATTGAAAAAAATTTAGAAGATTAGGCGGGTTTTTTACTAAAAGTTTTTTTCTTTTTCGTAAAAGTCTTCTTTGTTTTACTCTTAAAAGTAAACTGCTTACTGCCTTGGCCTCCTGATGCTTTAGGAGAACCAAATTTAGCTCCCCCTCTAGGTCCTTTTCTAGACTTACCCTTATAAGATTTAGAAGAGCCAGACCTTGATGACCCTCCAGATTGAGACTTGTAACTTGGATTAATGAGTTTTTGTATTGCATCCCATTTTCCTCTGTCAGCATTTGTAAGAAAAGTTAAAGCGAAACCTTTTGCACCTGCTCGAGCAGTTCTACCAATACGGTGAACATAGTCTTCAGGGCTTTGAGTGATATCATAATTAATAACATGTTCTATATGAGGGATATCTAAACCTCTAGCAGCAACATCTGTAGCTACTAAAATTCTGAACTTTAATTTACGATAATTTGAAATAACCCTGTCTCTTTTGCTTTGCCTTAGATCACCATGAATAGCGTCTACACTATAATCTTCACCTCTGAGTTTTTTAGCCAGTCTCTCAGCGCCTCTCTTAGTTTTTACAAAAACAATAATAGATCCAGTTCTTTTCTCTAATTCTAAAACTAACTGATCGTATTTACTTGCTTCAGTGACTTGAAGGGTTTCCTGTTTAACATTTTCGATTGGCTTATTATCTCCCCCTACGGCAATTCTAGCAGGCTGATGAAGAAATTTTTCAGCCAAAGACATTATATTTTTAGGGATAGTAGCTGAAAATAACAAGGTTTGATGTTTGGGTAATTTTGAAAGAATTTTATTAATATCTTCGCTAAAGCCCATATCCAACATTCTGTCAGTTTCATCTAAAACTAAGAATGTGGTTGATTCAAGCTTAAGAGTTTTTCTTTGTAAGTGGTCCATTGTTCTACCAGGGGTACCCACTACAATTCTTGCATTTCTTTTTAACTGTTGGAGCTGTTTAGGCATAGGGTCCCCTCCAATTAACAATGCTGTTGGAATAGGGTTTGTTCTATCTAAAAGTTCGCGGATTGATTGAAGAACTTGCGCTGCCAACTCTCTAGTTGGTGTGAGTATTAAGGCATTATTTTTAGGATTTTTAATAAGATGGGTAATTAAAGGTATAGCAAAAGCTATAGTTTTTCCTGTACCAGTTTGGGCTGTACCTAAGATATCTTGTCCTTTTAGAGCTAAAGGAATTGCTTGTGCTTGAATTGGAGTCGGTAGGTCAAATTTTAATCTTTTTAAAGATATATTGAGCGATTCATCAAGTTTAAGTGCAGTAAATGTATCCATGTTTTTAAGCTAAAAAGAAATTTATTAATCAATAAGGAATCTCAATTAGTTATTTCGGCTAGAACTATCATATTCTTGTGAAATAACCTAAGAAGTAATTATGAACTTTAAATGTAGTTCGGATACAAAAATTATGTTTTATTAATAGTCATGGATCATAAGTTAGATTTAGTCATCAATCAGACATCTTATAATATTAAAAAAAATTCTGGAATGCTAATAATTGATGAAGTTAATGGTTTTTGTACAGTTGGAGCAGGCAATTTGGCCCCACTAAAAAAAAATTATCAAGTGGAAAATATGGTTAAAGAAACTAACAAATTAGCAAAAATATTTAATGAAAAATCCCTCCCTATTGCACTTTTTTTAGATACACATGAGGATGATAGGCCAGAACATCCCTATCCACCTCACTGTATCAAAGGCACTGGTGAGGAAAAAATAATTAATGAACTTGAATGGCTCATGGAGAGTAGTGCTTTAAAGATTAATAAAGATTGTATTAATGGATTTATAGGTGCAATTAACTTGGAGAATAATGAAAATATTTTTATTAAGTGGATTAAAGATTATGAAATTGAAAGCTTAATAGTTGCAGGAATTTGTACAGATATATGTGTACTAGATTTTGTGTTGACTTGCATGTCAGCTATAAATCATCAAATAATCAACCCATTAAAAGAAGTCATTGTTTATAGTGAAGCTTGCGCTACTTATGATATGAATATCGAAGATGTTAAAAGATTAAATTTAGAAAAATCAATGGTTCATCATCAGGAAACTTATCATAATTTAGGCTTAAAAATAATGCAGATGCGTGGTGCTAAAATAGCAAATCAAATTAATTTTTGAATAATTTTGAATCTTGTAGATCAACTAGATGACTTGCTAATGTGCAGTATCGATTTCCAACAGAAATCATCAGTAAAGGAGTCGCAGGTAGCAATAAAGCGCGCTACCAGAGACTAGTGCTATTCATTTAACTAAGGATAATTTAAAAAAATAAGTACTTACTTATTATTTTTACTAATTAAGTTAAGCCAGAATTCAATATTTCTATTTGTTTGTGTAAAGTTATTCATAGCTATAAAATAGAGTAAATAAATAATTTTACTTTTGCTGAAATCAGATACCAGCTATGTTTTTAAAGCAAAGTATTTAGCTCATATTAGAAATGAATAATTAGCATAAGTAAATTATCAAATATTTGTTTATTTTGTTATGCTGAAGAAGCTAGGACGTCACCTTAGAGTACTCCAAAATCTTTAATGTTATTCCTCCGTTTATAGCGCCAAGTATTTCCTAAAAGATCAAAGGATAAATTTCTGTAAAAGAAACAAAACAAATAATTAAAAACATGAAGAAGATTATAAATAAATTAATAATTTTCCAAGCTAAAGAATTATTTAAATAAGAGCTAACTGACTTAGCACCGTAACCTAATATAAAAAAAAATATTAATGATGCTAATGAAGCCCCTAATCCAAAAGTAATTTTTGGTACAATTTCCATAGATTTTGAAAAATTACCTAAGAAAAAAACAGTATCAGAGTAAACATGAGGGTTTAAGAAAGTAAAACCCAAGGTTTTCATAATTGATTGACTGATAGAATCCGCTGAGATCTCATCATCATTGTATTTGTATACTCCAAAAGATTTAGATATTTTTTGATAAATAAAATGAAGTAAAAAAATAACAAGAGAGATATTAAGAATTAGGATAACTATAGGGCTAGAAAGAAAAAGAAAGTAATGAAAAATAAATATTCCTAAACCTATTAGAAGCGCATCAAATAATGAGCATAATAGGCAAATTATAAATATATTATTTTTTTTTAAACCTTGCTCGATAACAAATATATTTTGAGCTCCGAGAGCTAAAATTAAACTTAACCCTGTCATAAAACCAAGTAGAAGAATTTCCATATCTGTTAATATAATCCATTAATAAAAAAAATATCTATAATTATTAAAAATCTCTTTACTCCACATGATTGATTAGGTAAACATTTGTTAATGAGAGTTTATTTAGGAATCGTTGTTTTTGCCATTATTTTTATTTATGTTGTAACTGATGGCTTCCATAAAGTTACTCTTCCAATCTAAGCTTAAAGCTCTCCCATTCCCCTATTACTAAATCTACACTCTCCTGTTTCAAAGTATTTAAACGCCCCCATATGAATTGGAAAATTTTTTTTTATTATAAATGTTTCATGAGAAAATTGTTTGAAATCAGAATGTAAATATTTTAATTCTAAAGAATTTTTAAATACAGCTTCCGTAATCTCGCAAGTTTCCTGCTTTTCCTCATTGGAAGAAGTAACTAATGCCCAATTTGTATTAGGGCCTTTAAAAAAAACTAAAGAAGTTAAAGAGCTCATATCATAATTTGAGGGCATCTTATTTAAATCCATTATAGCGTAATTAACTTTATTTAATTGAATAAATTCAAAATTTTGTTTTGTGCCATTTGTCATGACAGCATTACAATTAAGTGAATTGACACCACCCATAAATTTACTGACTTCGTGCTCTCTTGAAAGCATTTTGCAAACTCCTTTAGCGAGAACATATTCAATTTCTAGAGGGCTACTGCTAGCTATGCTTAATTTAATATCTTGTGTTAATGCGAAAAGATTAGTGACACATAAAGAAAGTGCTAAAATTAAAGATATAAAAAATTTACAAATAAAGTTACTTTCATGGTAAAACATTCTAGTGTTATTTCTAACAGTAATCAAAAAAATTATCGAGTAAAGATGTCCAGTTTTCTTACAATAACTTTTATTGCCGGATTTGCTTATTTTGTTGAAAGTATATTTGGCTTTGGGGGAACGATAATTTTTTTAGGAATTTCTGGTTTTTTCATAGACTTCGATTTACTTTTAAAAATTGCTATGTTTCTTGGGCTTACCTCAGGATTTGCAATATTAATTCAATCTTTTAAGCATGTCTCTTTTAAGGATCTAAAGAATATACTATTGATGACTATACCAGGAGCTATAATCGGAACTTATCTCATAGACTATCTTCAAATCAATATTCTTCTAAATACTTTTGCTATAATTTTAATTATATACGGTTTATCAAATTTGATTTATCCAGATTTAAATCCTCATAATTATGTTAAAAATGGTTTTATCTATTTAGGAGGTCTCATTCAGGGTCTTTTTACTATAGGTGGCCCTTTTGTGTTAATGGGATACAAAGATAAATTTACAAATAAGCAACAATTAAGATCAACAATGGCTGCTTATTTTTTTATCATAAACTTGATAAGAGTCATTCAATATTCTCTCACTGGAAATAATGTATCTTTTATTATCCATCAGTATTATTTAACAGGCTTAGTAATTATGTTATGTGTTTGGTCTGGTTATTTGATTCACACTAGAATTCCTGAAAAAATATTTAAAAAAGCCATTATTGTTTGCATTACTATTATTGGTTTCTTAATATTGCTTAAAACGAACCTATGATAGATTGGAAGCAATATGGGCCTGTTTATACAGTTGCACCTGGAATTAAAAAATTAGGTACTCTTCCAATAATTGAATTTGATAAAGAAAAAAATAGATATTTAGGCCTTAAAAAAAAATCTTATGAAAATATATATTATGACAAACTCTATAATACTGAAATAGATAGTAAAATAATTAAAAAAATTAATGAGATATTATTTCAAGAATATCCTAATAAAAAATTTACTTTTCAAAATTTTAAAGAGATGGGCAATTCAATTCAAGAAGATGTAGCTATTTTTCATCGATCAAATAAATTGATAGCACTTCATGTTTCCTTTCCTTCAATGTGGATCCCTAAAGAAAAAATTGGCATGACCTTCTCAGATATCCACCAACATGTACCTGGCATGAATAAGTTTTTAGAAAATGAAAAAAAATATGTAGATATGATGGTTGATGCTAAACAACCTATTATCAGGTACGTTTGGGGTGAACACTTTGGTTATTTATTATCCTTTTTAGAGCCGATTAAAGAAGGAATAAAAGTTATTCATACAGAAAGACAAACTTTTATAGGTATGCCCGAGGATGACCTTGGTATTTTTTTAATTAAAAAAAAAGTTATGCTATTTAAGGATACTGATATCGAATTTCAACAATGGTATGAAAATCAAATTAATTCTATGTCAGAAAAACAAAAAAAATATAAAATAGGGCCTTAGATAATTATTCTTTTTCTGTAGATGGATTAGGGGCAGTATCAGGATTAGTCAATCTTTCAAGCTCCTCTAATTCTTCAGCTTCTCTTTTTGCTTCTCTTTTTGCTTTTTTTTCAGCTAATTTCTCTAGACGTTTGCGTTCCTTTTCCATCGCTCTTTCGCCAGACTTGGATTTATGATCAAAGTGGAGTCCCATAACAAAAATATATCATAATTTTATTAAATGGTGAAATGAAACTATGAATGATAATGATTAATTCATATTAAATGAAACTAAAGAAAACCTCTTTTACTATTTATCTGATTACGCAATTTATATTATTTATTGGTTTTTTGCTTTTTCCACTATTTTCTGTAGAAAATTTTTTTTTCTTTAGTCAAAATAAAAATATTATTAATATCTTAATGGCATTACTAAAAAACAATGAGATATTTTTGTTTTTTGTTCTCTTTATTGGAACTGTCTTAATTCCCTTTAGTAAATTAATATTTTCAGTATTAGTTAAT